>Ga0307518_10000026_pt1 | contig 98312 bp, 131 predicted proteins | sample 25_EM_MG_FD_203889 | JGI IMG/M metagenome (GOLD analysis project Ga0307518, IMG submission 203889) | Populus trichocarpa ectomycorrhiza microbial communities from riparian zone in the Pacific Northwest, United States - 25_EM | ecosystem: Host-associated > Plants > Roots > Unclassified | place...
AGATATTTTGGTGAGGTCATAATTCAGTCTTCAAATTTCACGTTGTAGCAACAACACATTGGCCCTTCGTATGACTAGAGTTTGAGACATCTGAGCCTCTGATCAAGCAGTAGGAATCAGGCTTCATTTTTCTAGTTGTCTGACTACTGTGGCACACTGAAATTGTACTCGTACTGATTATCCTTTCACTCATCACTTGAACTTTTCGTCGGGGTGGTAATCGCAATCACAATTTCGGGGCGGCAACACCAGGGCTTTGCCTGCGGTGACTTGTCACGTTGTGCGGTGGCAGTGCAGTGGCCAAAGTAGTCTAGGATTTCGTGTCAAGGTCGACTCCAGTCACCACATCATTTCCAGCACTTCAGTTTAGTAGTGGGTGCACAGAACGAGCTTGTTATTATCCATTTTGATGCTTCCAATTGATAGAAATGACCTCCGAGCTATCGAAGATCATGGATTTACTGAGTGTCAATGACATCAGTACCATCAGCACAGAGGACAGAGGCGAACACGCTCGTATACATCGCATCAACAACGAGACTACAAGAATTATTCTTTCTCCTTCTATGGTGCACTCCTGCAAGCAAATTTCCCCATCCCCCATATGTCGCCTCCCTCCAGAATTACTGTCTAGCATCTTTCTCCAATACACATGGCAGTGGCACCGCGAGTATAGATCAACATCTACAGCGGAAATTCCCCATTGGGTTGATGTTTCTTATGTCTGCCAATACTGGCGCAATGTTGCTCTGAACTGTACCGAGCTCTGGACGCATCTCTTCTTCGTATCGTCAAGGTGGATGGATGAATTGCTGCGAAGATCAAAGACTGCTCCTCTGATTATTCACGCCAATGTCTTCTGTTTATGCCCGGACAGAGCAATGAGACCTCTGATAAAAGCATTGGGTCATATGGATCGTGTCCAGAACCTCTGGATCTGCTTCCCTATAAATGTTGCTACCGAGGTCTTTGCTGGACTGACTGCCGTACCTGCGCCATTGCTGCAGTCATTTCACATATCCTCACAATATCGATTCGAAGTACGCGAAGATATATTCGCTGGAGTAATGCCCGCTCTCCGAAAGGTACACCTAGAGTTCTGTCAGGTGCATTGGTTGTCCCCCATCTTCAATTCCGCACTTATGGAACTCAGGCTGTGTTGCCTCGCCAACCACTCCGAAATGGATTTTCATGGCCTTCTACTTGCCCTTCGTCGACTGTCAAGCCTTCGTCAGCTCTATTTGGATAGGGTACTCTCAGATAGGACGATGGACAACACCAGGAATACGCCAGTCAAGGCCATACTTCCTCGACTGGAAAGGTTCACCCTGATTGGTTCAGTTTCTTCTGTGACTTCTTTGCTGGACCATTTTGAATACCCTCGATCCACGATTGTACGACTTGAACTTGAGTGCACTTATTTGGATACCCAAGACCTAACCGCCTTCCGACCATTCATCAACGATAGGTTTGGCGACCATCCATCTCTGCCACTGTCCCCTGTATTACGTCAACCGAGATCTTTGGATATCCGTCGCAGTGGTCAATGGGGGGACGGGTGGAAAGTTGCATGTGGCACATCAAATCCTGCCGATACCTATGGGGCAAATGTTCACTTGCTGGAAAGAGATCAGGATTTCCCATTCCCACTCCAAATTGAATTCACGCCAATGTATGGCGGGAAAATGGCCTTGCAAGAAATCGTCCCATTCCTCCATACTCTTCCCGTAGCTCACCTGAATATGATCACCCTGCAGGGTGACCACAGCCTCTTTTACAACCAATGTCTATGGACGGAGATATTCAAGGATGCACAAGAGTTATGTGTTATTCGGCTGGAATATAGCGAAGCCAATCCACTCATCCGTGCACTTCAACCCCACAACATGGCGCCATTTGCATACGCCTTGACTGATATTGAATTCAAGGGAGTCAACTTCAAACGAGCGGTCCGGAAGAAACACTGGAGTAAGTGGAGTCATGATCATGGCAGGTCAGGATGCTTCCACTGCCTGCACGATGCACTGGTCAGCCGTGCAGCAGCGGGAAATGTAATCCAGAGGCTGTGCTTCGACAACTGTGCTGGTATCACAAAGGATTGTGTGATGAAGTTGTCAGAATTGGTTGGTAAAGTTGAATGGTCAACATAGAAGGTCGAGTGTGCAGTTCTATGTTTATCACCCACGTTACTGATACTTGTTATTCTTTGAAGGTCAGTATCCCGGTGTGAAGGAGGTATGCACACACTCAGCGGGGGTGTCGGCCCCCACAACGGGTCATAGCGTTTTCCGTCAATGTTCAGGCAGCACAATGGTGGTATGCCCAAAGCTATAATGAAAAAAAAGGTCAGCAACCTAGGTTGGTATTGTAACACGAATAAAAGCGTAGCGACTTCAAATTTCGCTGAAAATAAAGTCTGTCATCCCGAACTTCTTCTGGTGGTTTGGTGACGTCAACTTTGCCGACATGAAGTAATGCATAAATTTGCGTATGGCATGCCAGAAGTGAGAGAAGTTGCTCTGAGCAAAGAGGCGCTTTGGAAATTATTCCCCTCGCAGAAATAGTTACACATCTTATCTGGTATACATCATCCCCAGTAGGAATACGAAGAACAGAGGAATGAAGCAAGTTTCATTATAGCTAACCAACGTGGATTCAAAATGGCGCCATATAGTCGGTCAAAGGTCCTATGTCGGCTACCAGAAGATGTTTGGGTATTCCTGGATCATGCTTGAGATCACCTGTGGGCGAAACGCTACAGGGAAGGCCATACTATCAGTCACAATCAAACAATGATTCATGTGCATGTATCTGAGTGTCTTTCCACAATCCGTCGGATAGAAGATCTTTTGCGAGCGCAGAAGTCTTGTCCTTAGGGATTCCAATTTGAGGAATTGAGTGCAGACTATGCAGATCTAACAACTACGTCGTCAGTATTCAAACCTTGTGAGTAAATGGGTGTAGACCGTGTCCTCGCATAGTAGCCAAAACGGACCCATATTGTTTTCTTTCTTTTCCGAGACGATGTATAGTGCGATGCGGCGAAAGAAGAGCCTGTGGAAGGCTACAACATTGGAAAGCAATGAGAAAGCCTACAAGCGATGATGATCGGACTGTGTGCCAAATGCACCACACTGCCGGTAGATAGGTCTGGCACGAAGTTATTTTTACACACCGTGGACATTCTGTAATACCCATGTGAGTCCGTTCAACCACAGAGGTGCCAGTTTGGCAAGTGTTGTACTTATCCATAAGTTCCCGTGTGCTCGAGAAGCCTTCATGCATGTGCAACGGGAGTCGTCGTGTAGATTCGAAGTCCGTGGACCCAATCTGTCAACCATCCAGCAACGACCTGTAGCCCATTAAGAAGGGGAAACACAATTATTAGGCTCCCTCAGGCCCTCCGGATCCGATACATACCATGCCAGCACGTGGGAAGTTTGTCTTTTGGATGTTGCTTTCGCGCATTCTTCCTATATCTCTCACCACTCATACTGACACAACTCGACCACTCCCCTTTTGGCGATTGGTCTCGAAGTATAGGAAAATCAGTCCGGAGGATCTCGTAATTCACAAAGTCGGGACAGTCTATGGAGATGATGAAGGCGCAGCTCACCTGGCTTGCTGTTGAAAAGAGCGCATTAGCTGATTGGCAACACAACACGGGTAAAAGGGATGAAATGATGATAACGAACCGCAGCCTTCTAGATACTTCTTGCATGCTGATTACCGTCGCTTCTGGCCGAGTCCAAGCCCGCCAGTATGGCACTAGGAAACAGTCTGGAGTACTGCGGGGACCACTGCAAGCACGCCCAACGGCGCTGCAAAAGGAACGCGCGAAATAGATTCTGTCGCAATGGAAATGAACGACTTCCGCTACCAGGTTTAGCCTAAGACTAGTTCGATCGATTGATATTTCAACTACAGCCTAGACCGCACGATGGTTCCTTCCATCGCCTTTCGCCTGTCTACTCCGTTGTTTTCCCACCTCCAAGCATCATGTTGGACGAACTCTTCAAATGACCATCGATCCGGACGAAGTTGAGACAATGGCATGCACCAAATGTAGGTATTCGCTTCGATGGGCTGCTGTATGATGATAGATGGGAATATTTCTGGAGCTGGGATATCCACTAATGGCCCATCATACGGGCTGGCAAGTGGACCAAGTGGATATACAGAGACCACTTCTCGTATGTATTCCTGCGCCAATGAAAATCTCAACAGACCCAAGCTCGCACAACGTCACTACTCACATCACCTTCGAAGACATCCAATAGTCTAACTTCCTCTTCTGTTAAACCCGAGACCAAGGTCCCTCTAACGGTTCTCTCTTCTGGTTCGAGGTCGCGATCAAACATGAATCGGCTCAGCGAATAGGGGACAATCGCGGGGTAGACGGCCCCCTTAACTGTACGAGTTAGCTCTCTGGCAGGAGAGACAACGCTATGCACTTGCTTTGATCTTATGCCGCGTGAAGTCCTTCATTATGGAGAATATCAGAGTTGGACTATGAACGTGGCGGGGCTTCATGAGTCACTAACCTTCAATATCGCTGGACAAACTTGGAGGTGCGACCCATTATTGTCTAATACCCGCTGCAATATTTTGGGATGCATTAGCGTTCCATAGAAGAAAGCCTTCATCGTGGTTTCCTGAATAGCTACACGGTCGTTACCACCGAACGAGGGATGCAGAGAGGGTACTATGAGGAACCGCAGGTGGTAGAATCGAAGACGTGCGACTGGTAGTTATACTATGGGTTGGTCTAAGTACCTATGGTAATAGCATCCGATTTGAGATAAGGCGTATACAGTAACAATATTGACTCGTTGTACATGTCCTCGGAGTCTTCTTCAGAATCAGATCACCAGACGTTCACGATTGAGCGGCTGGTCCTTCTATCTCACCCATGACGCCCCGGGCTCCATCCACTGCTCTTGTTCCAATCCCGGCTCCATTCAATTTCGAAGAACTATACAAAAATCCTCCCCCAGCATTCGGGCATGAAATGCACAAGCTATTCGGGTTCGACCCCGAATATGTGAACCTCAACCATGGTGCGTCCATTTGGCCGGTTTGCTTACTCCCTCCCAGAAGTACATCCCACTACTACAGGCTCTTATGGCTCACTTCCCCTCCCTGTCCGAGCGGCCTGTGACATGTGGACTACTGAGGCAGAGGCGAACCCCGACAAGTTTATGAAACTTGTTATTCTTCCCCACATAACCCGTGTGCGACAGCGTGTTGCCAAACTGATCGGCGCCAATGCCGATGAGTGTGTCATGGTCGCCAACACCTCTAGTGGTATTTCGACCATCCTGCGCAACTTTTCCTTCAACGCGGATGATGTTCTCATTGGAGGTAATGGCATGGACAGCATGATGCTTTGACCTCTGACTGATAAATACAGCCAACACGACCTATCCTGCCGTGTTAAGCGCACTGAAGTACCTGTCAGACATTCCTTTGCATCCAACGGTGTCCATATTCACCCTCCAGTTCCCTACGACGCATGAGGCTATAATCGAGGCCTTTAGGGAATACATCCAGAAGGTCAAAGAGGAATATAATGACCCGGATCAAAACCGAAAGTTCGTTGCGGTAATCGACACTATCGTATCTCTCCCCGCGATTCTGTTGCCCTGGAAAGAAATGGTAGCTATATGTAGAGATGCCGGTGTATACACTGTTCTGGATGCAGCTCACTCCATAGGACAAGAGCCTGACATCAACCTGTCGGAAGTACAACCAGATTTCTGGGTCTCGGTCAGTACCCCCAAAGTCTAACGAGCTTGGTGCCTATGTTGATATGCAAGTGTCCAATAGAACTGTCATAAATGGCTTTATGCAAAGCGAGGGTGCGCTGTTCTTTATGTTCCTAAAAGGTCTGCCCGCTTTCAGTTTAGTTATGCTTCGGAAGAGCCGGGAAGTAAACTTGAACACAGGAATCAGCATTTCATTCGGTCACCCTTTCCCACTCCGGATAACTACCACTCTCCACAAGACAAGGATTACATCAGTTCTGAGGAATTCGCCAAGCTTTTTGAATGTTTGTTTCCTTTCGTAGCCCTCTGTACCACTTTTCGACACTGTCTTAGGGACGGGAACTATTGACCATGTCCCGCACATGAGTGTGAATGCAGGTATGTATGTATGTTGACCCATGGGTGTGTTATATCTCAACGTCCACCAGCGCTCGACTTCAGGGAGTGGTTAGGAGGCGAGCACAAAATCAACGAATACATTCGCAAGCTCGCCATGGAGGGAGGAAAGCATTTGGCGAGACGGCTCGGAACGGAGCTGCTTGACCCAGAGGGACACATGACTCTGAACATGGTATGGCTCCTTTATCATCCTTGGCTTCATATGGGCGAATTTTGTTAAACAGGTGAATGTCGAGCTCCCTCTCCCAGGAAAAATTCCCAACACCGGAGATATATCAACCTTGGTACGAGATACCTTGTTACTAAAGTGGAATACCTATGCATTCTGCTTTCGCCACAATGAGAAATGGTGGGTTAGATGCAGCGCACAGATATTCAACGAGGTACGTACATTTTGCACCCCATGCCTGTCCGTTTGAAGAACCTTTGTAGATATCCGACTTTGACTTCCTCGCTGATGCGCTCATGGACGTATGTGCCAAGGTGAAAGAACACTATGCAGGACAAGCCAACTAATAGCGTGCGAACTTGTTGGATCACATGTGATCAAGTCGGAATGCAATTGGATTCTGCTGTATACCCAACCAATATGTATACCGCAGAAGTCTTGTATGAGATAAGGTCAAATCGGAGATAATTTGATTGCTGCAGATGAACATTCATTTGAGGCCAGGGAAATGGGAAATGCATGAGTTAGTAGTTCGTAAAGAGATAAGCTTTAAGGGTGCCCTTGACGAACAACTGTGGTAATGCTCGCTCGGAACAGTAGTGTCCACAAAGCATGCTAAAACTAAAGCAAACAATGCGCGGGTATACCTTCCATAATATGATTCACAAGTAATAACGATCACCTAGTCACCCAATTAACACCGGGAAAGAAGGCTGCTCAGACGACTTACTAATGTGTCCCATTCCTGGTTCAACGACCCACACCTTCCGAGTAGTACCACGTTGTCCTTCACCTTCCGAGTGGTATAGTTCGATCCATGTCTCCCTCAATCCCGGATCGATGGCGCCACAAATGATCTTGACATTAGGGAAAGCACGTTTGATAACGTGTATACCACCTGTGCGTGCCACAAGGAAGGTCACGAAAACGATGTGATCCTGATGGACTCCGTGATCCAGTAATGTTCGAATCGCCATGAACGCGGAAGCTCCCGTGCTGATCTACATGGCCCAATTAACGTCGTCGCAAAAAAGTACACAGGAATGCCGCTGTACCTGTGCGTCCAATAGAAACACCCAGGTGTCAACAGCAAAATGACGTTCACGGATACATTTCGGTAACATCACATGTAACAAAAGAGGCTCGCCGGTCTTCCCGTCTGTTTGTACCAGGAGAGATCCGATGGTAACGTCGCTTAGCACGCGTTGTAGCCCCTTTTCCAAAGGACCTCCCCTACGGATGTATGCGAATGTTGTTCATGAAAGTATTAAGAGACTTACGAACGTAGGATTGATACTCCACAGATGTTCTGAGACTCCTTGTAAGGGTAGGGAAGTCCTTAGGATGCCCATTACTGACCTTAACATCCAACTCCTTCCCGCAACACTCCATGTCAGTGGGCGTGGTCACTACCTTTGGTCTGTGGGGAAGGAATTCCATTGCCTTTTCGATCAACAAAGTTGCAAGACGATCCACAAAGAAAATAAAATCTTGTCGGCTTGCCCTCTCGTCACGCAAGATAGTGTAAATGCCCTGTAGTAGGAGTCTACCTTCCAAATAACTTGAGTTGCTAGGGGTGCCTCACCTTCAGCTGTGGTGTCTGAGGTAGAAGTACCAGAGTGGAATCCTCGTGGGTACCGTTGACCGAGTCCAGACATTCATCTACAGGTCGGTAAGCGATGTTTTTTCTGAAATGATGGGCACGTTCATTCATCTGACGACGGATATGAGTAGAGATCAGTTCGATGGCGACAGAGTTATCGGAGCCTGGCACAACCTAAAAATGGCTCAGTTGATGAAGTAGTAGGGTATAGAGAGAGTTTTAGACTGACAATATCCGCATATCGAGCTGTCGGATGCACGAAGCTGTCGAAGGCAGGCTTGACGTAACGAAGGTATCTGCGGCCACTGTTAGACATTAGCCGTGGCTAACGGATGGCCGCGAACTGTTCTAGAACCCCTTCAACGCTTCGTCCACGTTCCTTGACATCCCGCGAGATCCGTCGTGCAAGCATAAGGTCTGGATCGCATTGAACGAATATCTAACAGGAGTTCAGAAATGGTACAGAGAAGAACTGTGCATCCGTCACCTTGAGGTCGTACAAGGCACGCAGACTGGGGTCGTGCAACGCCATGATACCTTCAGCTACGACAGTTTCAGCTAAGGAAAATAGTATAGACAAACAAACGACCTATGATAACAGCGGCCCCATAGAGATACTTCGTTTCATCTAGTCGTTGGTGTTCTTTGAAGGAATATATTGGTATATTCGTTTGTCGACACGCTTTAAGGTCTGCAAGGCACTACCGGCGGTAACTTCTCGTTACATCTTTGCACAAAAGACTCCCGAAAGGGGCCACGTACTGCAGCGAACATAGGCATGTCGATCGCATCTGGATGATCAAAGTCGAAACGATTGGCATGGGAAAGTGCAATTTCCTCTTCCGTGTGGCGCTTGTAGAAGCTATCCTGAGACAAATGTAAGACGCCCACAGCCAGTCGTGTGCTTCCTAGATGTAGTGACATGCCTGGGACATTATAACAATGATAGGGACTGATCCGAGGGACTTGACAATCTGTCTTGCGACGTGTGTCTACGTGCTGTTGGGTTCATCTGTGATACTCCATCGATAGACGGTTGATCTCACCTTCCCACTGGCCGAACCCCCTGGAAGGAGTATTGAACAAGGCAATCCAGTGATGACTTCAAGTTACCTTCTCACCTGCAATCCCAATAACGAACGCATTATTGATTGGTAGTCCGTCTTCGCCATACCTGAGTCTCGGCCATCAGGAAGACTGAAACAACGTTCGCTGAGAAAGGCTACCATGGAGGTCTTCCATGAGATCTCAAAAGGGTATTCTTCTTTGACTGGAAGCTTTGCGAAAGATCCCGCTGTTGTTCTTCGACTTCATAGAGATCCAGAGTCTCTTCTCCTAGCATGCTATGGCTTCCTTGATAGCGGGTTCTTGGGAGGATGGTTGGAGTACAAATTCAACGAATCCCGTATTTGTAGAAATCGGCAATACTGTGTGGCCGCCAGAACAACTGTGTGAGAGAGGTCGAGACCAGGCCCGCTAAGGCCCAAAACTTGGGATTCCAAAGCCACTCGGGAATAGTACGCCACTTCAACATAAGTACGGCTTGGGTACACGTACATATCAACTACTAGGAAGAAGGAATCCAGCGATCGAGTCTCGATTTGCGGCCTCGCTTTGCCGCTTTTGAACCCAAAGCTCGTCATTCATCAACACCGTGCCCCGTGGAAATATTTCCTCACCCTTCAACCACACAGGTAATGGCGTATCCTGAAAACGTTCACTGGATCGTGTAGGTCCTGCTCTTCGGCTACTCCTACTTGTCAGCGTCGTTAAACAGGAGTAACAAAGGTAAGTCGCAAGTGAAGGGAATGGCGCAAATGTGTCGGAGGTGATGGGTGAGGTGGGAGGGACCGAGATAGGTTTGTGTACTTGATCTGAGACAAACGGCGAATCAGAATACGATCGTATTGATATTTGAGCCTTCCAGTCCGCCAGTCCTTCTTGCAACGGACTAAGAAGACAAGGTTTAGCTGAGAAAATTTGCCATTAACTAAAGAGTACCAACCGGCGACAGAACTTGCATTCGCGTAGAGATGTGCCCTTTGGTTCCAACTTCGCGCAAGTGCGTGCAATCGTTGATACCGTTGACGGGTAATCTTTTTCAAGACCGACGATGAAATCTTCTGGATGTTAAAATGTGATGAACACCATTGCACTAAGTAACTACCTTTGGTCAAACCGAGGATCCCGGCTGTAGCTCGCATTACTTTAGGTCTTCCAGGGACATGTATTCCATTCCACCAAGCAAAGGCTGCGCACTCCTTCATGGTGATGTCTCTCAATGGTCGCAACAAGCGAATCGATCCAATAATATCAGGGTGTGAGGCCTGGGGTGAAGGCCATTCCTCTTGCAATTCCTCGAGGACGCTATAACCTCCCCCTTGAGCAACGCATGAAATCAGGGATACTGACAACGTGGTGAGGGACGTTCCCAACAAAAGGTGTGATGCATCACGAGATCGAGCTGTATAGAGTAGGAGGAGTCGAATGAGGACATGTATGGTCCTAGAAATGGCCGTTGGCGTAGGTAGAGCGGCCAGGAAAGCACGCAAGGCGTCTGTGGGAGAAAGGACACCAGATGGAGGAACGAGACGCAAAGCTGACCTAGATTAGATCAAGATCGAAGATAGCAAATCCAATGGGCTCACCTTCCGTAGGTAATCCATCTTTTCCCAGCTCTAGCGCTAGAAGAGACACACCATTTGTTCCAGCTACCTGTCCCCACCATAGCTCGTCAAAAGCATCTTCCAGTCGGAGGGGAATAAATTCGACATTCACATATGGAGTAAGAGCGCTTCGCATCTCCTCCGTTCTATCATGCTCCTGAAAAAAGTTTCAGAGTGAAGCCCCGTGATGATGAAACAGAATCATACCCCAGGGAAGGCACTGGAACCTTCGACGTAACATACTGCACAAGATGTCCACACTGTCGTGTTTCGGGGATGATTTATTCCTCCCCGGGCCACTCCGTTATCATGCTTCGGCGATTGGCTTGAAAAATATGTCTTATGGACCAAATCAAGGAGCACTGAAGATCCGAGACCGCCTGAAAAACCGAGGACCAGTGATCCAGATGCTTTCAACTTGGGTCGTTTGGAAGTGCCAGCATTAGCATTGACATGAGGTTCTAGGGCCCTCCTGAATTTGATAGTCACCATTGGGGTAAAACATTCTCTAAGCCAGCAAGTGAACGGGATAATGTGTACGGACACTGAGGAGAAGTACCTGCAATAAACCGCGTGGCGTATGACGATGTTTCCGAAGTTCAGTTTGCATTTTATGCAATACTTTCTTTTGTCGTATTTCAATCTTCCTGGCACAGAACCGTAATTAAATGTGTGGGGATTTCGCGGACATGACCCACTTACTTGGCATCAATGCACCATCATCAGCATTTATATTACCACACGAAGACATTGTCGGCAAGATCAACCTACAAAGCTGCTTGATACAGTTGGATCAGGAAACGTTGCGGTCCACTATTAGTATTAGGTGTGAGCGATCTAAAACAAATTCAGGCGGAGAAAACTGGCAGCGATCTTGGCTCCAAGTCATTCTTTTCAGGACTACATGAAGTGTCTAATGGTGTCTATCAGCACAGAAGTTCCTTTAACCGTCCTCAAAGGTTTTCTCTGTCCTATTTGTCTGAAGAATTTGCATAACATGCCTATGCTCTTCTAGTAGTACATGTTATTTAGTGCCCATTTTCTTCGAATGTGTATGCATTGTTGCAAGAATCTTTCTGGTGAGATGCAAGGCTCCTTAGCATTCTGCTACGAGGATTTGCCCAAGTCACATCTGATTTTTCATGTCTGTACATACAACTTCTGTGGATGGTAAAAAACGATAATAATCACTGGCATTTTATGCTCTAATTATTGATGGACAAGAACTTCAAGAGATTGCTTTCCACCATTACTTGCTTGTGTCACTGTAGCTATAGTATTCAGCAAGTTTCCAATCATAATACTCTATGGATGTAGGAGAGCGAGAACCCAAGGAGCATTCACTGTCTGTTAATAATGCAACACCGCCAACTAACCTCGGTCAAAACGTCATGTACATACAAAATCACAGGGAAATAGTTCGAGGGTCGGTCAGCCTGGCTTAGCACTCCTTGGTAAGTCTACGGGTCTACAGACGGATGGACGTTTCACCACGGCTTGATGCCCCACCCCATCAAGGAGAATAGCAAGGGAATAACCTCAACGCTGAGGAACGTAATTCCCGAATACACCACTACTTTGGTGAGGACTGCAAGATTCGTCAAGACCCACTCGCTGCGTAAAAACGAAAGGTTAAGCAACGTACCATCTGTATCATAGTGCTTGACTTCTGTTCCTGACTGAGCAGTAGTCCTCCCAATTTCGAGCTCTTTTTCTTGGTTAAGGAAGGAGTCAGGAAGATAAATTGTTTCGTTATCACGGGTATCGGATTTCACACGGCGACCTCTCCTCTTGACCCCGCTTTTTGCGTCTTCGCTATGGATATCACCAGTGCTGGGCAGGTCTATCACACTAGGAATTGGATGTAAGCCGTTCTCAACTGGCACATGGGTGTAGTGCGTTGCGGGAGTGTAGAACCGTCGGTGAGGAAGGTCAAAGCAAAGGGCTAGAGCTCGGAAAACCGGAGGAAGGACAAGATGCAGCACAGCTTTGGCGAGAAGGCGCCATACGAAGATGATGAGGATGCCTGTAGAGAGTTAGAGTACGAATAAGTGTCGCGAACGGAAAATTGAGACAAACCCATGCTAACTTTTGCTCCTGCAAAACTACACCAGCGCAGTTTATCCGCTAACGTCCACCCGTCTCCCTGTCCACCAGGCATGGCTGCCTGCAACAGTTGGCGGTCGATTCCTGCATATGCAGTATGCCAGCGTGCGACAAAACCACCAAGTATGACGGAGACGAATGCGATGGCGTCCTCGAAGCACGGACAATCATCCACCGGTTGAGGGTGGAAGTGCACCAGAAGGAGACATACGGGAGTTACAATGTACGGCACTGTAAAATACGTTGCCGGACATCGTATAACTTGAAACACCTCTTACCCATCAAGTCGCTCACTAACCAATGGTCAAGTGTGTCCCACGTCATAATGTATACGACCCATATTCCGGTACCGAGAGCTACACCTGCAGTGCAGTCGACGATGGAGTGCATACCTGTATACAGCCTTCCGAAGACAATACTGACAACGTAGACGAGCAGAATGGCGCAGGACGTATGGTAGGCGACGCTGGTCATCGCTGAGTGTTCTGAATATGCACGATGTATGTGGCCAAAAATGAAGAGTGCCATGGATGCACTGTGAGTCGAGTGAGTCGAGGGAAACCCATACTCGAGATGGTGGGTGCCGATAGCTATACATGCGATGTCACGAGAAGGTCGAAACGAGTAGGTCGAAACTCACTCAGCCGGGTTACTGGGGGTGCAAAAGGGCGCGGCGAGCATACAAGGTCTTTTATGAACGATGAAAGGTATGCACCGGATGCGAGGACAAATACTAAGCTGTCGATGAAAGTCAGCTGCGAAACAAGTGAACCGAATAGGAACGTCGGGCACGACTCACCCTAGCCCCAGTTCAAAATATCCGAAGAAAAACAATATAGGCAATGCAATTAAGAAGAAAGTATGCGTTCCGAGTGAAGACGTGTAGAGGAAATAGATGTCCAACCAAGGACACCTGAGACGACGCTGAAGTCGCGTGAAGTCAATACGGATATCAAATAGGCCTGACGGTATTGACCTGCACATCAGCCAAGAAAGGACTTTCGCATTCGACAGCCTTCAGAACCATATTGCGCATGCGAGATCTCCACCAGGGTAGGATAGCATCGTAAACATCCTGGGGCAATTGGCCTGGACTCTGGCGAGGCGACCCCGACATCGGAGTATCGACGTCGGAAGCAGGTTTCATGCCTGCCTGTTGGAGACGAGACAGACTGTGGTTACTCGACGAAAGCGTGGTCAATCCCATGGGGGACTGTGGCGACTACAGTTGTCGTCGAAGAAAAAGTGGTAAACGAGGTCAGGGCGTGGAGCTGGGATTTCAGAGGTATAGTATTTGGACCCGGCCAGCAAGAGTGTCAGAATAGCATGAGAGGTGACTGGTGAACAGCCTGAGTACTAAACAGCTATGTACTTAGGTCGTTAAAGTGACCTGGCTGTAAGATGCTATCGAGTAAGTTCGTGGTATAACAAGGGTTGCGCTTATGCCTATTCCGGCCCCCGGGTGACCACTTGTTGGCACGGTCCAGGATGGAAGACATGTACCGAGCCATCCTACGTGTAAGTACTGATCATGACTCTAGGGCGGCCAGTGGCCGTCGCCCCCGAGCAGAGTAACGCCCACTGTACCATGGAATAGTGAGGCAATGGCAGTATCGATACTGACTACGGCGACTTTCCCTACACAGCACGTACGTCATCTATCTTGCTCTGAAACTAGTGACTGATAAGTTCATAGTTATTAGTCGACCCCTAATTCCGTCGACGAGCCCAAGAGCAATCAGTTTTGCTTCTGGCAGGTAGGTCATCCCAACGGCATTCAGTTTAAATTATGGACCATGTCATCCAGATCAGACGTAGACGTGGCAGGAAATAGCTGCGAAGCGGTCCCTGACCCAAGTGGGCGTTCGGCAATGAACTTGACAAGTACACTCGCGTCCTCCTTGACCGTCTTGCCCTCAAAGAGCCTGATCGCTGCCAGTTTTCTCCGACTGGATTTCAAAGCTCACACCTCATAGTGGACCCAACTCTTCCTGATCCAACCGTATCAAGCGGCAAAAGTCTTTGTGTGGTGTAGTAAGACAATAGATTGGTGAGTTGAATGGAAATATCCTAACTTCTAATACCGCCTGTGAGTAAGTAAAGGCAACACTAGGTAGAGCCAACGAGAAAGAGGAGACGTGTTACAACGGGCCAAGGAACGCCTAGCACAGAGACGCACACCCAACGTTGAAATGGTAGAATATATCATCAATCCACGGTCATCGGTTTCCTTTGGTCCAACTCCCCTGCACCTTCCTTGGTGATCGCTTCCCTGTCCACTGCCAGCTGTTGAGTGGGCTTCGCCATTCTGAGATCATACCAAAAGGTCAAGAGATACATGGTGAAACCAAGTGCGATGACCCATTCGATGACACCTCCTACATCAGGAGCACAAAACATTGTTATCCAAAATGCTATTGCCAACAGAATAAGGGTACCGGCGATGATCGCCTTGGCAATGTATGCGCGTCGTAGTTGGAGCATGCGTGGGTGGTCCTGCGCGATCCATCTATACTCAATCACAGTGAATATCGCGGAGAGAGCCACTCCAAGCATAAAGAGCAGTAAGAAGAGTCCGTGAGGTGTCGTGTAATGCAACGTGTCGAAGCCAGAGAGTAGGATGAGGCCCCACATCGCAATAAATGCGCCCACAACCGCGAGGATGCCCAACACGCGCTCTCGCCTCCGCATCTCTGGCACAAGCCGACCCGTGTGACGAAGCAGGCGCTCCACTATGAGGCAGAGGAAGAATCCAAAGCCCGTAATGCAACAAGCAACGACGAATAGGGGTTTCAGAAACGATGCCCCTACGTCCGATATATAGGCCATATGTCCTTCTTGCGATTCGTATTTCGGCCGTCCAGAGGTGAGCCATGTGAGTAGCATCGCAAGGAGACTGCCAAACCAGATGAATGCAATGAATACGGGCAATCCAATGAAGTAGCGGTGGTCACGAAGGTGAAACATAAGGTTCGCGCACGAATGGTATGTCAACGGTAGTACTCCAGTGAATGCCTTCACCAGGGTAAACGTCATATCCATCCGGCGGGAGGGTGGCAACCGTATCGTAAGTCATAGGCTTCGCAAGTGCGGCCTCAGGGCGACCAGACCGTGACCTAGTACTAGTCTCCCTTCGCCAGACGTACGAAAGACTCGAATTCATCCCATTCTTGGACCCTGCCAGCATGCTGCTTCATGCTTCCATGTCATCCGAGTCCCCAGACAGTCTTGAATTTTGAAGGCACTCAAACTTGTCACATCTTTATTGAAATGCATGCAGGTGACTTTTGATCGAAATCACCCCCGACCGTAGAGAATTATCTAACATTTATTCTAGGTCTGCAGGCATTTCAACCCATTATACGAGAAAGCTTTGCTTTGTTGTACAAGGTACTTATCTTTATTCTCTGCGCAGATGTCCGACATTGAGCATTGTAATTGGGACTTGCCATCCCGCTTAGAAGCTCCACTGCTCTCCACTGGCGCACGGAATTTCCAACCCGCAAACAAATACTCATGGAAGATGGACAGGCATGAGACCTTGTAAGTGGTATCATAGGGCAAGTTCGTCTCCATGGTGGAATATCCAGTGTCCCATTGCCGTGCAGGATCAAGGGCATTCAGGAGGGCCAATCCCATAGTCGCGTTCACTGCATTTCCGATCTGCAACTTCACAACTGATATGTCCCAGGATCTATTTGTCGACATCGAGCTCATCGAGTATGGGTGGGATAGATGCCTTTCACTAGTCGAAACATCATGACATTAACTTCAATGTACGTTGCATGCAAGGCAGTGTGTTGTTCAGTCATGGTGTACCACTGGTATGATGCATCCCAAGGCGACGTGTCCCCGGATCACCGTGGCGTTTTTGGACGAACGATCATTTCACTATGTGGGCATCTTATTTGGTGACTATTGGACCTGGAAAATAGTGCCTGCTGTCGTTGCCTGGGACTGGAGAACGGGTAATTGAAAAACGGGACTTATAACTCACTTCAGTTGTGAGCCAGTTCATCGGGATACCCAAGTGGTTCGTTCGCCTTCATAACGGATGAGATGCTCCTAGTGTCAGTCAATGGGCAAGTTTACTCAGGGTTCTTGCAGTGATCCTAGGTAATTTTGCGTCTTCTGCAGATGTTGAATTCCTATGCGAATTGCGATACCCCACCAGACTCAGAGCTACTATGGCAGTGTGGATGTCACTGATCGCCTCGGGACCCTCACCAACTTCGACTGTCCTCAACATCTCCGCATTTCCGTTCACCCACTCGACCACAAACATCCTATCGACGGTCACATCAACATGCAGGCTTTTCAAATTCAACCCTCGTTCTTTTCAACCATATTCGATCACATTTCGCGTGACTCCGAGCTAGTGCGCAAAAGTATCTGGAATGGGTGTTTTGGGGACCCAAAGGGTCACGCATGCTCAAACTAGACCAAGGCTTCATATGTTTGGACATGCCATTCCTATGGTACGAGATTCCAGATGTTTCTTGATGCGTAAGGATTCAAATCGTACGCATCAAGAAAGGACGTGAAACAGTTACAATTACCTTAGAAAGTTATGCCGATGTCTTTGATACCACTAAGGATCATATTGTACTGATGTAAGTAAACCCACAATCCGTGCTATTTCCTCATTGATGACTTCATGGTCTGTCAGAATATGACCCTTTCTTCCATGGTCAGGGTGATGCATTGGGTTACTGTCAGGGAGGAGGTCCTGGGTTGGGCTGTTCGACAATGAGACGGGACAGACAAAGCGTGCGTGTATAGTTACAGGGGATCCCCACAGAGACTAGCTAGTCCTCATAGCAATAGCTCTTGGAAATGAATCGACACAGAATGTTGTACATATGTATGTAGACAGATGGGTCATCATTGCCAGCTTCACTTGCCAAGTTCACAATATTGCTGCACAATACTACAATGTATCATAGTGTCCATGTGCTGGTACATGTACAAATTCAAAGATGGATATTTGTCTACGTGGTGGGCAAAGGAGCGTCGAGTGTTTGGACATCTCAGCAGTTATTTCGAGTGTAAAGACGGTAATGCTGTAAGAATGCTGCTCTAGGTCAGGGTTTCTGTACAAGCCATCAGATGGTTGCTATAATGATCTGCCAGCAGTTCATTATCAGTCATACTGGTACAGTAAGCACCGATGGCAGAACCATACCTGGGTAAAACCAGAATGAGACAGCGATTATCACGTATAGACCTAACAAAAGGGTTAGTGGCCGCGCTTTCAGGCCACCCAGTGTGCTCACCAATCAAGATTATGCCCTCGAGCCAGTTGGATTTTCCATCTGCAACCACATGATTCATGGTTTGCACTAAACCGCGTTGAGAAATACGGAACAAGGGATGAATGAAAATGGACCAACCGGCGATATAAAGCACCTAAAAAGACAAATGAACTTCGTGAATACCAAAGAAGACACTGCACTTACCACAGACTCAAATGGGTCGAACAACAATCCCAGTGGCTTACCGATTATCCATCCAAGCGTCACCATGAAACTGTAGCACCCACGTTAATGTCTTACATCAATGGTTGAGCAAAAATTTCCTCACGGAATGACGAATAACGTGGTTTGCTAACAAGCACATCCAGTAAGGAAGCTAACGTCCAGGCAGGAGGCAGGGCGAACTCACAATAGTAGAATTAACTGCAACGCTAATACTTAAACCGAGTTGGTCTCTCACAGACACGTTCATTGCCGTCACACATTCTGTGAAGTTCATGAACGTTCATCGACAATAATCCTCTGTGAATGGACAAACCGGCAATCGAGCTAACGGCCGGGAGAAGGATCAGGCCGATCCACTGTTTGGTGATAGATTCGGATATGCCGTCCATGCTTTCCACTAGCTCCTCTGCATTGAAAGCCACCATCTAATTCATTCAATCGTGTTAGTGTAAGTTTCGTGAGGGACAATTAAGTCATACGATGGTCACGAGTGTCAAAAGACTAATCGTCATGGTCCAACTCAGTCGAGGCTCGTGCAATGTTTCAGTCGTCATTACCGAGGGATCAGAAGTGCCGGATCGTGAGAGCTCCGTAACAATCCTTGGTTCCAGGGAAGACCGAAGAGTTCCTTCAGTTACAGTGGATGCCTTATGAGAAAGGTTCCATCTTTGCTTTGGCCCAGTTGGCCCAACGCATCCGTCGTCGCGGCGTGCCTCCGTGATCATACGAATAGTAGAGTCGGTGGGCATTGAACCTTCTCCAGCCATGTTAGAGGTGTTATTGGTAAGCGTTGCCTCAGAAGTGGAGCGAAGGGGTGACGTCCTATACGGAGACTCTTGAAGGGTGCCCACTCTAGATGAGACTGCAGACGTAAATATAGAAGACTGATCTCTGCCTCCATTGTTGCCAGCATCGATTGGTGATACTTTGCCTATGTCCATGCTCCATTTCATGGGAAGTTTTACCGCGTGCCGGTCGCTCTTTTGTTTGACATCCTTATAAAGATGCCTGTGGGACCAAAACTGGAAAATCAAATAGGCAATATAGACTGCAAGGTGTGATCAAGTCAGAAGTCAGACCACATGCTAGCGAAGGTGCGCTTACTAAACATTAGTATTATCGATACCTACTCGTGGTCAGATCGAGCATTCCATCGTTCCAAATAATGCTTACCCCATGGCTCATTTTCAAAATAGATCTTTTCTGTTCCGCATAGCTAGATTGACCGACAGTGTCGTCGAGCACGAAGTGGTAAGCAGCTGGTAGTAGGAGGACACCAACACTGATGCTCAACAACGAAGAGTGGATTTGAGTCGTGGCTAGATAATGCATTGGAAAGGAAAGCTACAGAATGAGAGTTGTACTCACTCTGGTCAAAGCCTTGTTCAGAGAATCTTAGTCCTCCGGCAAAGAAACACATGCCAAGGATAAGAACTACAAAGTGTCAACGATAACAATGGAATTCAACAGGGAGTTCCTCACGAAGTTTGCTAAGTATGGATCCAATCACTTCCGGGAGAAGTCAGCAGGGAAGCGCAACCAAAGCCAAAGGGACTGACAGGACGATTGAACAATGCGCAGTTCACATTTCCTCAAGGCAGTGATCTGTTTTCGTACCTCACTTCAGGTGTGTGATTCACTCATGACGCACGGAGACTGACCGCAACCACTATCTCAACACTATTCGAAGAGGAGGTGAGTCATGGATAGACAGCAAGGCCAATGTACACACGTGTTACTCTTTGAAAAATATCAATACAGCCCAATCGAGTGAAACTTGCACTTACCAAGCTTGCGTTAAGCAGGCCAGTCTTCGCCCCTCCAACCCGCAGAGCTAACTCCCGAGTAGCCAAGTCATGCAGCTATTGGAATCATACTGAATGGTATGTGGGGATTGTAGACAACCGCCTCACCTTTACCAATGGAATCATGGAGAGGATACAGACTAAACGCCATAGTTAATGGGGGGACTGCGTTCCTTAAGGCATCACCACATACATATGAAGACGAGTCTATGGTGTCTTCCCATGACGGAGCTTAGCACCCACTGAAAATAATTACACGTTCAGTCTCGGATACACGCCATTTAGAAAGTGCCACTACGCACAGACACGGGAATAAGTAAAAGTAAAAGGTTGAGCCCTGCTGGTATCAATACACCATAGTAGGCGAACGGGTGAGCGTTCTTACAAGAGCCGCAAACAATAACCTTCCATCCTTGCCAAATGCTTGTCTTTCTAATGTTACCATTACGCAGCTTTTCCGGGTCCTCTTCGGGTTGCTGGGAAGCGCCATTCGGGATGTCCGAAAGCGAGGGGTAACTCCAGGTAAATGGCCGGTTGCCCCTCTCGCTGCGAGACACGCCCTGCTCGGTAATGAGGTTTGCAGATGATGTACATGATATTGCTGACAGGCGAAAGTCTGATCGTGACGGTGAAGTAGTTGGGTTGCGTGTAGCGGCGACACGAGGCAGGTCGCCCGTCACTGACTTGGGCGAATCAGACGTTGAGGCATCGTAGGTCTGGAGCACGTCAAGAGTCGCGGACTCTTGCAGAGCGGGAGTATGCGGTTGAGAATTCATCGTCACTTTGGATCCCCAGACTCGAATGACCAGCGAGTATTAAGTAGTAGGAAAGAAAGAAACTCCACCTGGGCTGAAAATTGAACACAAAGACATTTCCGTGCGCAGCAAGGACTTACGCTAAGTCCTGCCACAAACCTCGGTAGCCGAGAGTGGCATGCCAAATTTCCGTCAACCTCTCGTAAACCCTTCATAACCGGCGTGCACGCGTCCTATGTGAGTACTCATCGATAATGCACTGTTTATCAGCCTGACTTCATCTTGTGTGCTGAAACGGAGGGTTCAAATCACTGAAAACAAATCATAGATGAGTCCGGTTTGTCACGCAAGACATACTGACCACCGATCAGCATCAAAGATAAGCTTGACTTGCGTGGATCGCACCATCAGTGAACCCTGAGGCCTAAGTCTTAGGCCCTTGTGAAGCTATATTTACAGTCAGCTAACACAAATTTGCAACATATATGAAGTGCGCTGCGGCCGCTCTGGCGCACGTTGGGAACTCGTTTGCTGCGGCATCCACCACTCGGGCATTGTGTGGTCGTAGTCTTCGCAAAAAGGGAACAGACAAAGACAAAACTCATGCATTGTTGGAACCAAGGTGGAACTGCTACAAAGTTCTAACTTCCATATTGCGTAGTCGGGGTTATGCGGAAAGAATGGTGTGACTTGTGACGTATGACATCGCTCTTTCGCTGTCACGCCTGCAAACATTTGTGTCCTCCATCTCGACCAGAGCCATGTTCTCAGCCTCCCTGCGTGCCGTCCGGCCAGCGACTCTTCGCATTACGCGTTCAGCGCAACTCAGCGCCGTTCGCGCCCTTTCCAGCACCTCGGCTGCTCGTTCGGACCAACACGCTCCAGCCATCTTTGGTCCCGGTGCAAAGCCGGGTGAGGTACCTACAGACGAACAACAGGCTACCGGCATCGAACGTTTCCAACTTTTGGCAGAAATGCAAGGTGTCAATGCCTTTGACAAAGAGTCCCTTGACTCGAGTCGCATAGGAACGTTGGCAGACCCGGTCAAAGTCTTCTCCCTGGTATGCCCCCACCACAGTTTTTGAGTTGTGCACTGTGGATTGGACTCAGACAAAATCATGATAGGACGTCGAGCGCATTGTCGGTTGCACGGGTTCTCCTGCAGACTCGCATGAGCTAAACTGGTTTATGCTTCGGAAGGAGAAGAACCGCCGTTGCCCTGAATGTGGTTCTGGTAAGTATATGTTGTCTTGCGTGGTCTTTAACGGTGCTCACCCAGACGTAGTGTACACCCTTGATTACCAGGGCCCCTCCCTTGAAGACGCGCACCACCACCATTAAATTAAAAGGAGACTTGGACAATCGGATGCAGTGTCGGACCATTCTTCGTACCGCATTTGTTGTAGCTTCTACTCATCAATTATACTCGGCACGCATATCAGGTTGGCTGGTGATGACAACGTTTGTTGCATTGGAAACCCTCGAATCAGTGACGTACGCGGACCCCACGCATACCACCTGCACGTCAACTGAGCGATGCTTATAAGGAAGTTATCTGCACAGATTTACGGGCTGTGAACGCGCACAGAGTCTACGATAAGATTTGAGCCACTTGTTTTTTTATCCTCACCAAGTAGCCTCCGACATGACGTAAGTCACACCTTGGCTTGTCACCATGATGGAAGCAAGTCGAACTATTCGGTTCCAGTACGCATGTCGAAGCGATTCCCGGTCAGACACACAGGCTCGCAGTAGAGCCCAGAGTGATTCCCTATGTTTGGACTGCTACTCATTCGACACTCATTCAATCAAAGGCACAGCCAGAAAGATCTTAGTCCATCGGTATCGTCTGCCTCCTCATCCGACCCAGAAAAGAACCTTGCAGTTGTCGTATGGTGGGCGGCCTTTGGCACGTCCTTGTTTTTCCGGCCTGCTCTCGAGCTCGCCATCCGCACCCTCCTCCTCCTCCTCCTCGCGCTCTCCTCGGGCGCGCTCTACGGCTTCCTCAATTTGTCACTTGGCCATGCACTGCTCAGAGCAGCCCACTGCAGAGGCTATGATGTGCCCCTTCTATGGACCATGCGGGCGGGTGTCCTCGGTGGGACCGCCGTGATTGGGCCGTCCATCATCCTACTGCTGGCCGCGGTCCCACTCACCCTCCGAGGCAACGCGGCTAGGTTCGTACTGGACTGGAGACACGCGGTCGCCTCCTTCGTGCTGGAAGTGGCCATGTCGGTCGCCCTTTCCGTAGCTGCGGGCGCTATCGGTATCCTGATTGTCTACCGTATGGACCGTGAAGTGGAGATGCTAGACATCATGCATGGTTCTAGGGCCGGCGCACTCGGATCATCGATCATCTCCGTCGTCGTCGTGTCTGTCGTGGCATTCCTTCTTGGTCCGATGGGACTCACGGGAGTACAATGCTCCACACGAATGACCGTGAGCGCTGCCCCAGTGAGTCTCCCTTTTTCAAGAATAGACCGAGTCCAGGCGATTTACGTTTTGCTCGCGATACGCCGGCCACCTGATAGGAAAGCGCGGCGCCCCCCTCCTTCCAGATCGTCTCCGATCGTACGAGCCAACCTTGTAAAACTAATAACCACTCCGTTCGCACAGCCGTCACGATAACGTACTATTCGCTCGCTATTCTTTGTATCCTTACAGTCCGTTTCCTCTGTTTCTAGGGCTTATTGTGCTCCAGACTCATGTCACGGACCCCGCCGCCGACCCACGACGCCTTCGATACTTATTTGCATACATTGGATTCGTCCCTTTACGTGTTTGCAACAAAGAATATTAGCCACCTACTAAGACATGGCATAGCCCATCTGATCGGTGTGCCAGGTTGGCAGGGGGCGTGGCTTTGTATTCTTTCGTGGTCCAAATTGGAACATCGCCCACAAAAGGCAGTGGCTCATTGTCACTGGAAGCATGAAATTTGAACCGCGTTGAGAGGACTGAAGAGTAACATTCAATGATTTCTAGCACAACGGATGACGTTACGATACAGCTAGGTATAAACGGACATAATGTGCGAAAACCCATAACACACCTCCCTAAGACACAAACAGGCAATTATTATACAAGACAGATGATATTAGGGTATACGCATGCGGGAGATGGGGTATATTGCAAAAAGGAAGAGACCAAGCCCTCTCTTGTGATAGATGTGAAACAGTCTGCAAAAATGGTTCAAGAAAGCAGATCATATCGAAGTATGGCTGCATCGCATTGCGTGCAGGACACTTCTTCGTGAACGCGGGGTGCCTGGCGACAGACAGACGACACGCGAGGTAAATGAAATCAACACTGGAGATTCGTATGACGTTTCTTGCTCTTCTCATGACGTTTGCAGTCGCTGCTGTTGAAGAACCTCTGGCCGCATCCAGGGATACTGCAAACATGTAGGCGTTCTCCGGTATGCGACTGCTGGTGACCTGGGGAAAGTGGCGTTGAATTGGGCTGAGGAGTAGCACCTCATTTGAGAACTTACGTTTCAGGCTGAACTGTGCGATGAACTGCTGCCCACATTCGGAGCATACGAATTGTGGTGGGTGGACTCGGCGGCGCGCATTAGCTTCCAACATAGCCTGCGTGGCAACACGAGTCCTGGGCAAAGAGGACATAGAATTGCTGTGGTGGTGATTGGACACGGGAGGGTGCAGCTCCATCGGCGCAATTGAGTCGCTGGAAGTGTAACGATGTCCCAAAGGTTGGGCGGATCGGTGTCGACTAAGCGCATAGAAAGGTGTGCCGTCATCAGGTGTTACTGGAGAAGCTGGAGAGTCATCAAAGAAGCTAAGCTCGCTAGAGGGCGACAAAGGTGATTGGGAGCCGTTGCAAGGCGGTGACGGTGACGGCGGAAATACATATAGCGACGATCCGCTGATGCGCGCGAGGTCAGGTCCAGTGACAGTGAGGGGGGGGGGCATGTCATTGAGTAGTGTACAATAGTGAGATGGCCGCACAAGATCTTTACAGGTATGAACATACTAAGTTGGAGTGTTGTGCAAGGGCTGGGACACTGCTTCGCCCTGAAGGGTTTGCGTATCCTGGCTGAAGAACAAGAAGTGAGTGGCGACCTCCAGAGGTGTGCAGGGCGACACCCACCGAGACAAGGAGCACTCCTCTGTTGCGGTTGAAATACTGACATCGGATGGGACGGTGTGAGAGATGCGGCTAGAATCCATGGACTGAGTGTGATCAGAGGACTGCTGTTATTGTGAGTGAGTCAGTGAGGGATCAGAATGACCGGATATATATACTTGGGGCTGAACGCATACCGTCGTCCACAATTGAGTGAAATAAATGTACAAGTGTCACGCCATACTTCACCCAGGCAAGTATGGCGTGACATTTGCACATTTGCAGGATCAGATCGATCAACGTTAACCTTGCTTGGTGCGTGTGAAGCATCCTAGGGGCAGTGGAAAAGACCGAGTGGCTATGCAGAAGTTCAAACACCGCCTATGATAAGCCTCTATTACTATTAGGAGTCGCCCCTTTATCATGCTCGTTACATAAATTCAAGCTCATTTGTTTATTCAAACATGACCCAACCACCAACCTCGCAGTTAATCATGTCCGATAGACTCCTACAGTGCGCCCTGACTTTCTTCAGTATATCATTTATTTTGTTATGCTCACTATTGCAGTATACTGTACTTTCCCGCACGCATGGCATGGCCAGTGACTAGTGCGAAGAGGACGACAGCGATGACAGAATGCACCCACGCGTGCAAGGTAGGACCGACAACAACGATGATGACAAGGCGCAACCACCCGCACCCTGCATACGCACGAAGGCACCAAGTTATTTCGCCTTCTCGAGTTTCGTTGACTTTCGCAGTTTCGACTTTGAATCTTCCGCGTTGACGTCTCACGTTCCAGTGCGGACGCTCTGAGGGATGCGTGAGTAGCGACACCGTGCATGATTCATACGTCAAGGCTTGTGCTAGGAACTTCATCTTCGTAAACGTTCTGCCAATTGATCGCTCGCCGCAAGGTAGGATTTGCGGATGCATATATCTTTCTGGTGCATACTCAACATCACCCAGCAAGGAGGCGGCATTGCTTCTGTACCGATGTGCATGATATCCTTGTGTAACATCTGTGTTCTAGTACAAACATTGGGCGTGCTCAATGCTATATAACAATCTTGGATAGAGGAGCATGATGTTAGGAGAAAGAAAGGAAAAGGAGCCCTAATCCCTACAAAATGGTACGTATTTGATAAACGGAGCAAAGTTCTTAACATTTACCCCCCTCCTAGTACTAAAGTGGGCTTTCTACTGAAGCTGTTGAACAAAGTCAGACAAGTCTCCACCTTTCGTGCCCTCAGACTTCTACTGTTCCTTGAATCTGCGTGTGGCACAAGCAGAATATCTGTTCACTATGGCGTGCCCGTCATACCCGCAGGTAAGTCACGGGGCACTACACGTCACGCACCACACTACCCACCGCTACGGATGACGACGACGTTCGTCATCATCAAATCAACGACTACTGCCGTTCACGATCACCACCACCGCCCATGGCCATGTCCACAACACCAGCACCCGTGAGTCCCTACAATCACCATTACTAACGCATCACCGGCTTGCTCCCCATCGAGACTGATGAGACGACACAGCTTGGCCTGAGCGCCCAAATTAGACAAGTCGGATCAGCTATCCCGCACTACCGCGTCCACAAGCACAAGCCGAAGACGACACGGCGACCATCACCAGCGCCTGTGCCTCGACGAAGACGACGACAGTCAGAGTAGCACCCCAACGATGGCGACAACTGCCACCATAGCACAATGACGACCCGCAGGGCCAGACGCGACGATGACCGCCTCCAATACAAGCACCTCACTGCCACTACCAACCTTGATCATATTACCAACCGAACGACCTACCACCTCCACACGACGACAACGACAGCCATCCCCACCACCCCCACTGACACAACTACCGCAACATGGCGACCACCACCAGCACCGTGCCTTTACAAATATGATGATGACGATGATGACATGACGACTGCGATGACCACTCCACCGTTCTCACTCCCAACGTGCAGCAGCGTCTATGCCGGCGACCACCCATGGCGTGATGAGGGGCATTGCCCTCCCCACTGCCTTCACCACCAATGACGATGATCAGATCAGTACCCAAACGACGACAACGACTACTCCCACAGATGGCGTGACATTTGCACATTTACAGTAGAATCCACGCCCGTTTGGGACTCAACGCGTCCTGCTGAACGACGCTCCCAATTTGTCATCGTGTTTCAGTGTGCATCGTGCCAACCGTCGGAGGTGACGCTTTTCTGCTCGATCACAATGGCGAGCTTCTGTGCCTATCAAGGTATGGTGGGCATTCAGGTCTTCCTGTCGACGTCTTGACTTTCGGTGAGGAGCCAGCCGCATGGGATCTACCGTGTCACTGCATGGATGGCATCACACGCCCATAGGTAGAGTCTTAAACCATCGTCAGCCGTCCACGTGAACCGCATCGAAGGTCCACGTCCGCTGCGTCCAGCATCGCACCCGCCGCAATCGACATCCGTTCCGTCGTGTGACGAACCTACCCAGAAAAGAACCTTGCAGTCGTCTTATGGTGGGCGGCCTTTGGCACGTCCTTGTTTTTCCGGCCTGCTCTCGAGCTCGCCATCCGCACCCTCCTCCTCCTCCTCCTCGCGCTCTCCTCGGGCGCGCTCTACGGCTTCCTCAATTTGTCACTTGGCCATGCACTGCTCAGAGCAGCCCACTGCAGAGGCTATGATGTGCCCCTTCTATGGACCATGCGGGCGGGTGTCCTCGGTGGGACCGCCGTGATTGGGCCGTCCATCATCCTACTGCTGGCCGCGGTCCCACTCACCCTCCGAGGCAACGCGGCTAGGTTCGTACTGGACTGGAGACACGCGGTCGCCTCCTTCGTGCTGGAAGTGGCCATGTCGGTCGCCCTTTCCGTAGCTGCGGGCGCTATCGGTATCCTGATTGTCTACCGTATGGACCGTGAAGTGGAGATGCTAGACATCATGCATGGTTCTAGGGCCGGCGCACTCGGATCATCGATCATCTCCGTCGTCGTCGTGTCTGTCGTGGCATTCCTTCTTGGTCCGATGGGACTCACGGGAGTACAATGCTCCACACGAATGACCGTGAGCGCTGCCCCAGTGAGTCTCCCTTTTTCAAGAATAGACCGAGTCCAGGCGATTTACGTTTTGCTCGCGATACGCCGGCCACCTGATAGGAAAGCGCGGCGCCCCCCTCCTTCCAGATCGTCTCCGATCGTACGAGCCAACCTTGTAAAACTAATAACCACTCCGTTCGCACAGCCGTCACGATAACGTACTATTCGCTCGCTATTCTTTGTATCCTTACAGTCCGTTTCCTCTGTTTCTAGGGCTTATTGTGCTCCAGACTCATGTCACGGACCCCGCCGCCGACCCACGACGCCTTCGATACTTATTTGCATACATTGGATTCGTCCCTTTACGTGTTTGCAACAAAGAATATTAGCCACCTACTAAGACATGGCATAGCCCATCTGATCGGTGTGCCAGGTTGGCAGGGGGCGTGGCTTTGTATTCTTTCGTGGTCCAAATTGGAACATCGCCCACAAAAGGCAGTGGCTCATTGTCACTGGAAGCATGAAATTTGAACCGCGTTGAGAGGACTGAAGAGTAACATTCAATGATTTCTAGCACAACGGATGACGTTACGATACAGCTAGGTATAAACGGACATAATGTGCGAAACCCCACAACACACCTCCCTAAGACACAAACAGGCAATTACTATACAAGACAGATGATATTAGGGTATACGCATGCGGGAGATGGGGTATATCGCAAAAAGGAAGAGACCAAGCCCTCTCTTGTGATAGGTGTGAAACAGTCTGCAAAAATGGTTCAAGAAAGCAGATCATATCGAAGCATGGCTGCATCGCATTGCGTGCAGGACACTTCTTCGGGGACGCGGGGGTGCCTGGAGACAGACAGACGTGACACGCGAGGTAAATGAAATCAACACTGGAGGTTCGTATGACGTTTCTTGCTCTTCTCATGACGTTTGCAGTCGCTGCTGTTGAAGAACCTCTGGCCACATCCAGGGATACTGCAAACATGTAGGCGTTCCCCCGTATGCGACTGTTGGTGACCTGGGGAAAGTGGCGTTAAATTGGATTGAGTAGTACCTCGTTTGAGAACTCACGTTTCAGGCTGAACTGTGCGGTGAACTGCTGCCCACATTCGGAGCATACGAATTGTGGTGGGTGGACTCGGCGGCGCGCATTAGCTTCCAACATAGCCTGCGTGGCAACACGAGTCCTGGGCAAAGAGGACATAGAATTGCTGCGGTGGTGATTGGACACGGGAGGGTGCAGCTCCATCGGCGCAATTGAGTCGCTGGAAGTGTAACGATGTCCCAAAGGTTGGGCGGATCGGGGCCGACTAAGCGCGTAGAAAGGTGTGCCTTCATCAGGTGTTACTGGAGAAGCTGGAGAGTCATCAAAGAAGCTAAGCTCGCTAGAGGGCGACAAAGGTGATTGGGAGCCGTTGTAAGACGATGCCGGTGACGAGGGGTATTCAGGATATAGCGACGATTCGCTGATGCGCGTGGGGTCAGGTCCAGTCAGGCAGGTCACCTCATTGAGGAGTGTGCCCAATTCGAACGTGCCGACCTGGGAGGTGTCCATAGGGTATCCAAAGGATTGAAAGCCCATCTCAGTATCGAACAGAGGGTCCATGCTGTCCAATAATGAGATGGCCGCCACAAGGTCTGTGCGGGTATGAACATACTAAGTTGGAGAGCTGTGGTAGGCCTGGGACGTCTGTTCGACTTGAATTGTAGAAAGGGTTTGCATGTCCTGGCTGGAGAACAGAAAGTGAGTGGCGAGGACCAGAGGTGTGTGCAGGGCGACGCTCACCGAGACAAGAGGTAGTCGTCAGTCGCGGTTGAAATACTGATGGATGGGACGTTGTTGGGGATGCGACTGGGATCCATACTGAGTGTGATAGGACGACGAGAGTTATTGTGAGTGAGTGAGTGAAGGGGTGGGGGTCCTATATAGGCCTCGGGGGCGGTGGATCCTGAATTGGAAGGCCATAGACGCCAGGCCAGTACGCATGAGTCCATGTCACTGGATGACGCCCATAGGACTACGAATGAGGATGCTGAGATCCACGAGATCTATGGACGAAGAACAAGGTGCGCCGTCATCTAACCATATGAGATGCGGATAGGCTACCTTGAGCAGGTTTTGCACGACTTTGGGTCGAGTTTTGGGGGACGACTGGGAATGAATGCCAGGATGCACTACACATTCTACGAGGAAAGTTCTTGAGGAAAGTTCTTTGACTAGCCGATGACTGGGTACAGCCATGTTGGCCAACAGAATGTGTAGTTGGGTGAACAGCCACATTTGGAGGGCAGTGAAGGCAATGATCACGTGTGAACCCACTTGGAACACACCCCGCAGAACACTTCACACATGACATCAGTCTCGTCGCGTTCCTATCCCGCAGACTGATCGCATAGTAGTAGGTGCAGCCCTCCACCGTGGTGGGCATTGCATGGGATTGCAGCTAGGGCTGCACTGCACTGCTTTGCTTAGCCACAGACTCTATCTACAAAAGATTTTTACCTCCGTGGACCCACCGGTCGTAGTGCGACAGCGTTGGACTTGTCCAACCACGCGTTGTAAACGTGTTCTTGTCTCGTCTGCATTTGTCCAGTGGTGTCTAATTCCGGGCCGCCTCTCACGTTACGGATCGCAGAGAGAGTTGATGCATGTGGCGTTAGTTGCCAATTGGCAGCCTGCCAACTTCTGCGCCGCTGGGCATCAGCGATTTCCTCGTCCATCCGTGCTCCGTTGCTACCCCCCAGTCGGATACACCATCCCGATCATTGGCAGGCTTGTCCTAGTACAGGGTCACAAATATGAATACCAGCTAGTACGCCCACTCTCAGTCCTCGTCGCTGCCATAGTCAGCCAGCCCCAGCCCTACAGTCCCTCCTGGACCAATCGCTGATGTCGTGAGGGCTCCATTCTGTCGCCTTATCTCCGCGAAATACTTCAATCCTTCCAACGTATCCGCCGAAAGCAGGCTTTGAGGCCGCAGTGATGCCTCCGGAGGTGCTTCCGGCGGAGGCTCTATTCTCCTTCTTTTGGCCATGTGAGAGGTTTCATCGCCCTCGCCCTCATCCTGCCCCACCACCTGTCCTTCATCATCCAGAATGGCACCCTCTTCAAGCGCACGCACTGCCCGCATGGCATCAACTATTCGGGGGTCCATGCGCGCTTTGATAGCCTCCTGGCCCTGGTCTTCTAGTCGGCGTTTTTCCTGTTCCTTGGATGTGGGATTGGGATCTTCAGTCGCCCATCGCACATTTAAGATTTCATCATTATCAAGTGATTGGCACGCCATGGCCTCCTTGGCAAACTGGGCATGAAACTCTGATTTATAGGTCACGAACGCAACGCTCCGGTACTGCAGCACGCGTACTTCGCCACGCGGATCAGCAAACCAGCTAGCGCGATGGAGGGCACAACATACTTTTCTCAATCTCACCCCATTCCTTAAAGTGCCGGTGCACGATCTCCTCCGTCTCTGGCCCAGGCCCCGTCTCCTTGATGCGCCCTATGTACAGCGTTCGGTTCTGCCGGTTGAAACTACCCACACCACCCATGTCGTCTCGGTAATCGGAGAACTTCTCTCGCGCAAAGCAGTCTTTGGAGCTGTCTGGCAGAGCATTGTCGGGATCGGGGAGTGTGTGCAGGAAGTTACATTCCCAGCCATACGGACAACAGCCACGACAGAAGAACAGACAGCAGTATTTATTCCCCGTCGTGTTTGCCCTCGTTAGACCACTGTCTTTTTTGATATGACAGCGCGTCTCAGACTTGACTTTGCTGGTGTGTAAGATGAGCGTCGTGACAATCGAGAAATGGCGGTAGAACGTACTTGGAGTAATTATCCTCGCGATCACCGCCGGCCCATTTATTGTACCATATGTCTGTTGGGTTCAGTCGGAATGCGCGGTGCCAGTGCTGTGGGCAGACTCACTGTACTCCTTGCCAGTCTGCGGAGTCTCTTTTCTCTCGATTTCCCCCGGTTTCACTTGCTTACGCGCCGGCTTGAGCGGCTTCTTCGCTGGCTTTGGTTTGGGAGTTGCTTCTGACGCTGGGTCCATCGTCGTGGTGCTCGACGAGTGCTGAAGCCAAAGTCAGCGCAGACTCGATGTCACGTGATCCGCGTTCACGTGCATTGAGCCTTACTGAGCCACGGCCCGGGCAACAAACTATCAGCACTCCCTGATGGTGACCGTGCCCATTGTATCGTGCACCTCAAACAGCCTCTAACCTATGGCCCGTCACCCGTCCCTGCTATCGTCGTATGCACCCACAAAAATCGCCGCTGCAGATGTCACCATTAGCCATGTGTAAGTCCTTTATTACGTCTCTCCACAAGCTCATGTCCTTAGTCTCTCCTACCAGCCAACTCCGTGATCTCGTAATCTGTCCACAAGAACCTGGCATCCTCAACTATGTGCAAGGCCGCTCTATAGTAGAACTCGATCTCTACGCGCCGGACCTGGTGGGTGGTTCGCACTGCTTTCCCTGTGCCCAAGTGGCCCATGATGCATTGATGCTTTTGTGTCCCCGCCACAGCCCCAACGCACCATTACAGACCTGCTATTCAAACCAAACACCCTTGCGTCCCTCCAACTCCCTGCCACAGACCGGACGCTGTTGGCTGTCGGCGGACAGGAAGCTGAAATCCATCTCGTGCTCCACAGCACATCCTCACCCTCGCGATCACAACGACGAGACGACCCTTCGTCCACACACCGCTGTGGCAGCCAGATATGGAATTACTTTCGAAAGCTTTCGGGATCCATCAACAACTCGGTGCTGCTGACGTCGTTGAGCTTGACCAGGTCACATCAGAGCAGTGTCGAACCCCGACTTGCTGTCAGTAACAACGACTGCACGGTCAAATTTTACGATATTCCCCTTCAAGAGGACTCCGCACCGAAAGCGATACGTGAATGTGGATACTTGAGACTAGGCGAGCCGGTCAACCACTGTGAGTCGGATCGTGGTCCGGAATGTTGGCCTCGCTGACGTATGCGTGAAGCGTCCATTTCTCCTGATGGGAGGACACTTTTGTCTGTGGGGGACTCCCCCGGAATCTATCTGCACCATCTCACAGGTGGTTCATGTATCACATTTGATCCCATCATGACTCTCAATGTTCCGCCACCTGACGACACTAGGCTTTACTCCGCAGCACTTGCCGCATCCTTTTCAACAGCATTCTCGGCGGACGGAATGAAGTTTGCGGTGGCGTCTCAGGAGGGTGTGGTCGCTGTGTGGGACGTTCGGAGTACAAAGCCGGTCAAGGTCGTCCAAACGGACAAGACACGACCGTCAACGGGGCACCTTGGGAATGGGGAAGCGAGTGGTTGGCTTAGCGATGACCCCTTTGACTGGACAAGGGGAAATTCCAGGGCACCCGGGTGGGGCGCCCGTAACGTCAAGTTTGGCCCGGGTGGCGCGTACGGTCGCCCTGGGCATGAGCTAATGACGTTCACAGAGGTAATGCTGACGCTGGTTTTCACTACGTATTTCTCACGTGTTATTTTTACTCCAGCATACTAATCTTCTTCACGTTCTCGATGCTCGAACGTTTGAGCAGGAAGAAATCGTGCGTGTTCCCGGGATTTCTAGGTGTAAACCTATGTCTCCCAATGCTCTGCTTGATTCTGCGGTCCCTTCGGAGCCGTCGCCTGCGCCGCTGCGACAACACACACCATCTCCACGCACAATCCGTGCGTTGGAGGAGCTTTTCGGAGTTGGCGTTTTGGCAGATAACGGTTCGGTAGCCTCGTGGCGCTCCCCGCAACGCGTCGCGCGGCGTGGAGATGGAGTAGATGAAGAATATGACGGTGTTGTCGTCATTCCTCCTCTCGGAGGTAATGTGGTCGATGAAAATCTCCGAGAACTATTGGAACTGCATGGAATCCGAACACGCCACACGCGTATCATCGACAACCTTTCACTGCCCGCGAATCGACGAAATAGCAACAATGACACTGGCCATGAAGAGGATGCAGAAATGGACGTGGACGAGCTCGAAGGGGATTGCATTTCTCGTGGACCATCGCGATCATCTTCACCGCCCCCTTCCATCCATCTACCCTTACAGCCTTCGCCCCCCTCCACACGCACCGCTATTGGTGCGCGGTATTCAAGTTCTCGACCCTCCTCCCGTCCTCATCGCAGAACCCTCACCCGAGATGATACTTCTTTCGACCAAACTCCATATCAAGACACCGATTACGACATCGCTGGGACATGTTTTGACCCTTCTGGAGGGTTCATCTACGTCGCCACTACGGACAATATATCAGAGTGGGCGGTAAGGGGGGCGGATAAGCGGTGGTGGGGCTGTTCTGAGTGGGCATGATTCCTTTCCTCCATCGGGTCCTGGTTGCGCACACATCCTAGCCCTTTCGTCTTACCCCTTTCGAACATTTTAGCACACCAGCATGCATCTTTTTTCCTTCCCCCCACATTGCACAGTTTCCCGTGCCATTGTTGTACTTTTACACGTTTTTTCTTGTAGCTCCATGCGCCCGTTGAGCCATATCGAACATCCGTCTCTATGTTATCAACACAAGTTTTTGTGTTCACTGTCCTATTATGCATGTACACGCAGTTGCCTGTTTTACATAAGGTCGAGCACGTAAATGACCATCCCTTCTCATGCAGAACCTGGAACTAGTACGCTTTGGTTTTCCACCAATTACCCACCAAGGAGGATGCCATCATGGTACATCCCTGGAAGGGTGTGCAAAGATTATCCAGAAAAGGGGTAGGCGGTACACTTTGGAACCCCGGGCATAACTCCAATGGGGGAACTGCCTCTTTGAACCATGGGGAAGAACGTTACTGATTGCATATGGTCGGCGGAGGGCTGATGTGTAGCATGCCTTAGACTATGCAAGAACTGCCACTGTGATTGTGTGTCACTGACGTAGACCTTCGAGCAGAAGACACGAATCAAGGGCAATTAAACAAGAACGTATGACGTCCAAGACATTATCGTGGCTAATTGCATCGCCCAAGTGCAGTGTTAAGCACGGGGGAATGGTCATGGGCCCACACAGCGTGACGTCCCGGTGTTCCAACAGCTTCCCGCGACCCAGTCATGTAGCATTTACGTCGTCTTCCAACATGTTCGATCTTTCTATGTATGAGACCAGAAGACTCGGAATGAGCCGTCGCCATCCTGTGGAGGCTGTGTCTTCCAGGAGGTAGTACATATGTACCTTGCCCCGTACTCATCGGGCTGCGATTTCCAGAAACTAGATGACGTAAAACTAGATGACCCCGAGGGGGTTATATGACGTTCCTATATTTGCTCGTCCCAGGTTAGTGGAAACGGAGGAATTTGAAGACGCTCCGCGAACTTGCCAGGGATCGTCGTCACAGCCCGAATGAGATGCCGTGGTCACAGCCTCCCGAGAGTCAAAGAACTGTGAGTATTGTCTCGAGAACTTTGAGGCAGACCTTTCAATGGATCATGATATCTCCATTTGCATTTTTGGCTGCCCAGACAAGCTGACATAGGATGCCTACTAAATCAGCGAACAGTGCAGTGCGGCATCAATGATCAACGCACTGGAACATTGCATTTCGCCACAGAGCGGTACAGTCATTGTAGGATGAAGTCGGTATGCTGTGAAAGGAGCGCCTACTATCTGGTACTCACGGTCTTCTGCCAGAGGCAAAGGGTCGTATAGTCGTGCGTCTAGTCACAGAGTTTTATCGTCACCTTGCCCTGTAGGTACCTATACAGGTCTGAAGCTGATTATGGAGTCATCAATGGGGAAATAATATCGATTCTGGACTTACTGACGTGTGATCCCCAGTGGCCGCGGCAGCTTCCCACCGTATACCATCAATAGGTAGCTGAATACGTCAGAGACGTAACAGGATCGGTTTCAAGGCCAACGGGCTGGATTGTTGCTAATCTTCGCCTCCTTCTCTATCAGTGACCAAAGTAAATCAGGACGATTGGCAGTATTCACATCCTTGTTGCGTAAGGACTTCCGTACACACGCTGTGACAAATCCCGGAAGCTCAAACTGGATGATGAACAAATTTCATACCATAGCAAGGGCATCCCCGAAGATACGGACCCGAAGACACTATTTTGAGCATGCGTGTCCCATTGGGTCCCCAGTGCTTCTGTGGACTATTGGAGAGACACACGGAATCTGAAAACCAAAAGCATGGTGACTAACCCGTCGGTGTTGGGATACTTTAAGGTGACCGTGAATAGGGCTTCTGCAGACGAGTGGGTAAACGGAGCTGCGGGATGTTGGGAGCAGTGGAATTCGGTGTGCACTGGATTCTGAAGCAATCGAGGTGTTTGCCACAGGAACTTCAAGGCTGGGATACTATAATTGATATAGGGATGGAATGTCTCTGGAGCAGAATGACCAGGGTTCAGTGGAAGGGCTCCGAATGAAACTTTCCCGCTGTGGAATACTAGTGGGAGTAGCTCACCTGATATGAAGGCGAATGAGGAAATCCCGATGTCAATGAGCTGGCCCACAACCAACGTCAGTTTGAGATTGCGCCATGGATCAAATAGTATTTTTTTGAGTACACCAGTTTGTCAGTCCCAGATAGCACTTGGAAGTCGTGGTGCAACTCTCGTACCTCATGCGGCCGCGCAGAATGGGTTACAGACAAGTAACGAGAAACTGCACCTAGGGAGACCTTCTGGAGAAAAACGTCGGCGTGATCCAGAGGAACGTTGCCTTCAATGTCAAGTCCTCTCGAGCAACTTCGGGGCCCAGTCCCGGCTAGTACACCACCTGTGTGTTCTGTGCAAAAAAATAAAAAAATAAGTTACCTAGGCATACCTAACTCTAATTGCCAGAGCTACTCGCCTGGAGGGTCAGGATGCCTTTGGGTAAGATCTCATCAGCAACTCCTTCATCGCGTTTTAGACCTGGTTCGCACCCATCAATTGACAATCCGTTGTGATCACGTGCTCGTCGCCTGATTCATTCCGAGAGGCGCGAATTCTTACAAGGTCTACGTACATAGTACTACGTAGTACTCCTGACTCGCCTACACCCAGTAGCTAGACTCGTCTATCACATTCTCCTTCCTCCCGTCAGATCAGCCAAGCATCAAGTGGCGTAGAAGAAAGGCAAGGACCACGAAGGAGTGAAAAGGACTTCGGGTGCTCGGGCTGGTGTCGGACTCGAACCAGATTCTCTCCCTTTGTCATTTCCAACCAAACCAGAGATGCCAAAGAAAATCTGCAAGACTGCAAACAGCCCATCCAGCCAACGCAGGATATGCGAATCCCACAGCCCAACATTCTGGTAGTGAGGGGGGGGGGGCTCTGATTTTGTTCGAGCATTCTCCTTACCCGACTCCCTCTGCCTCTGGGGACCGAGTATCTTGGCCAGGTTCCAGCGCCGACGACAACAGGAGCCCGAGGGACCACAACATCTTCAGGAGCCATTTGTCGCTGATCCTACCGCTTCAGTGTGAAACGAAGGACCATCTGTTGTATTCCAAGAGGTATGGCGTTATCCGAACTGGATCTGAAGGGCCTACATGTAACGAACCGCATTCAGCTCATGGCGTTTGGCCTTGAAAACGTCACAGCGGTGGTACTCAAACCTTGCACTTCCGCCGGTTCCGGAGAAACCACAAGAAAAGGATGTGTTACTGCTATCCACGAGGTCCATGCACTTGTAGCTACATGCATTATTGATGATTTTCCATCAGGTGCTAGACGATATCCAACCTGTCCTAACCGCACTTGGCAACACACAGGACGCACATATGGACTCCATTCCTGGCCAAGCGAAAATCGCTGCTAATGCAATCGGTCCCGTAGACACTGCGATGACCTAGTTAAATACTATCAACACTAGATATCGCCAAACCCTTCGCACTTTCAGTACGGTCATCAATCGCATTACTCGAGTCTGTCATCCCAATTGAAGACGATCAAGCTTGGCTGATGCATCACGCATAGGTCCCTCCATACACTCATATCCCAGGCCCTGAGTGTACTCAACAGGGCTTCCAAGTTATGCATCGATCACGCCCGATGTCCTTGATTAACGGGAATCTGGATAGCTAATCCTGTCGCAAGCGAGTCTCGGCGCATCTGTCGGGGGCATGACCACTAGAATCGAACGAACTTTTGAACTCATCATGGAAAACAGGCCAAGTCGTACAGGGATGCACGAGTTCATTACAAAGTACTCGGAAACCAAAGCTTTCTGTACGCCACCTACTCCTGTAGTCTTCATGAGGCTCATATTTTTCATAGGTTCGTGGCTCGGCAAGAGTGTTATCTCCGAGACAACAACCAAGGCTGCCAACTATAACCAGAAGTTAGAGAAGCTGATGCAAGAGCTTCGAGATCGACCAATTGCAGATATCCGATATGGCATCAAACAGATCTACGAAGATCTTAGCTCGAACTGTTTGGCTTGTGCGGACAGAGCCGACTGAATGAGGCAAAGAAGTGCCACCGTGGCACGAGAATCGAGATCTTGTTGAGGATCAACAACACAGACACTGCTACCTCGTGCATTTTCTGGCTCTACGGATAGGCTGGAAAGGGGAAATCGGCCATCGCGCACACGATTGCTGTGCAAGCCCAGAATCTCGGCATGCTTGGATTGTGCTTCTGTTTCAGTTGTGTTAGACAGCACGAATAGCTCCATATGAAGCTCTTCCCAACCATCTCTCGTGACTTGGCTCATCGCGACCTCCGTTTGTGACCAATTCTGGTTGAGGTGACGACAAACAAACATTCATTGAGAGACACGGCAGACGTTGTAGCACAGTGGAAAAGGCTCATTCTCGAACCCCTTTCCAAATTGAAAGGTTCCCCTGCTGGAAATGTTGTGGTTGTCATTGATGCTTTGGATGAGAGTGGTATGGTGCGCACGACGGCGACTATTTTTAAGGTCCTTGCTGCATACGGTGCAGAACTTCCAGCAAACATCATTCTCCTGACTTCTCGACCGTGGACATTAGGGAGGCATTAAAGGCCAGTCCGCATATCTATTCCAGGTCACTCGATGTCATTGATACGAAGCAGTCCATGCGCGACATCCATTTTTATGTTTCTACCCGACGAAAATTTCCAACAGCTTGCTGCGAAATCAGATGGTGTGGTCGAATGGGCACGTCTGTTATGTGATTTCATATCCCCCCGAATCGGAGTGATCCCGAACATTTCCATGAAATCATGTCTCATGCTCCTGGCGGTGGAAGAACTCTCCTCGACGAAATGTATATGTACCACATTTTTGAAGGATGGTTTCAGAGGGTCCGATGAGCGTCGGATATTTCATTCAGTCATGCAGCAGACCCTGTGGTTGAAGGAACCACTCCCTATCAGTGCATTGGACTTTATGCGCAACAGCTATCCTGTAGGATTCATCCTCAACTTCATGGCGTCACTACTCGCTGGTGCCAGCAAGGTGTCCACTCCTGTCCGCCCCATGCATGCTTCGTTCTTTGACTTGCTGCTCGAAGAAAGGCGAAGCGGAGAGTTCTTTATTCAGCAGGGTGATGCACATCATGGGGGCCTTCGTTTCAACATCTGTAGACCGGAAACTTATCATACACATCTAACTTGGAGGTGGCAGACTTGGAAAAAGCAGGTTCAAGAAAACATTCCACCACATCTGTTGTACTCATGTCGATTGTGAGCTATTTCTGAGTAACCCACCTCCAAGGTGCAGAATTTGATCCAAACTCGACACAATCATTAGCGAGGGAGCCTGTCACTGGCAGTGTCTTGGACAGTATCTCAGTATCCCTTTCAAACTCGGACCTATGGACTTTGATAGGGAAGACACAGATACAGTGGTCAATGTAATTCAGGGGCCCATAAATGAGTTAGAATACTATGGAAGTTTCCTGTGATGAATAAACACATACATACCTAGTTTGCAACCATTTCACTATGTCCATTATGCTAGTTTTGACACTTTTTTTGCTGAGGTAGTACATCCCCATCATTTTCGATTGGTCGATAGATACTTTTTGCTGAGAGGACTACTCAAATATCCGCATTTAGATTACGGAAATTTATATTTCCACCGAAAATCCATTGCTCTCACTCCGGGCGGCTTGCAATGTTAGTGGGCGGGTCGCACCTTTCACGAACCTGCTGTCGTTCTCCAATCTATAAAGCCTTCTCGAGTGTTGCACCCCCTCCTTTCCCTCGTGTGTCTGCTCTCCGTGTCTTCAATATCACACCGTCAGCTTCAAATTGCCTGCTTCCCCGCTTGCCTCGGATCGGCGTTCAGACCCGCACAAACTTTCGATCCTTTTCTTTCTGCAATGTAAGGTTGAACACCCAAATCGACGCTAAATCGACGAAGCTTCCGGATGCCACCAAAGGTGGTGCTCCGTCCAGGACCACCGCCCGAGAGCAACGAAGGAAAGACTGGACAGTTGTTCGGAAGCTTATGGAAAACGTTTGGCCTAAGGATGACTGGGGAACAAGAGGGCGTGTTATTCTTGGGTTTACTTTACTGATCACGGGAAAGGTATGGCCACCGTACTTCCAAGCTCTGCTGCAAGGCACTCAATTATCAAGGAAAGGTGTTGAACGTACAAGTCCCTCAATTGTTCAAGAGCGTTATCGATATGCTTAGCCTCGAATCGGGCTCCCACGCAACAGTCTGGGTTGTAGCTGGATCGCTCATACTTGGGTGTACTTGAACATATATGAGTCCCAGTTTGGTACTGATGGGCATCCTAGATGGAACTGCGCGCATTGGAGCCACTCTCTTCGGAGAACTATTGAGCGCTGTATTTGCCAACATCGGCCAGCGTGCCATCCGCAAGGTTGCACGGGAAACGTTCGAGCATTTGTTGAATTTGAACCTCAAATTCCATTTGTCTCGTCAGACTGGCGCATTAACACGCGCCATCGATCGTGGAACGAAGTGCGCCCAGCTTTTCGTATGTCTCGAATTTTGATTTCACAAACGTTCAGAGGTATTGCGTTCATACTCCAAGCTGTTCTATTCCGGATCGTTCCAACTGCCTTTGAAATATCCATGGTTTGCGGCATTTTGGTATCTTCAATATTTCATGATAAATATCTGTTCACACTGACTGTATCTCGAGACGTACAAATTTGGCTGGGATTTTGCTGCCATAACTTTAACAACCTTGGCGGCATACACGTGGTTTACTGTCCGGACGACTTCATGGAGGTCAGATCTCTGGGTGTACAATCGACCCTTTCTCACACCGTCGTAGGACACATTTTCGTCGAGATGCAAACAAGGCAGATAACAGAGCTGCCGCTGTCAGCGTGGATTCTTTGATAAACTATGAAGCCGTGAAAGTATGTGGTACGTTGAGTCCACAGCGCGGATTCTTGGCTTATCCCGCCTTTCGTTAGCACTTCAACAACGAAAAGTACGAGGTTGCCCAGTATGACAAGCATCTTGAGGAATATGAGAAGTCATCTGTCAAGACTACAACATCCTTGGCATATCTAAACTCTGGTCAGAACGTCATATTCTCAACGGCACTCACAGCTACCATGTTTCTGGCTGCTCAAGGGGTGCTAAACGGTATCACGTCTTTTACGATCAATTAAATCCCTGTTAAATGGATATCTATTTAGGGACGATGACGGTCGGTGACCTTGTGATGGTGAACCAGCTTATTTTCCAATTATCGCTCCCCCTCAATTTCCTTGGCTCGATTTACCGGGAACTCCGTCAAAATTTGCTGGATATGGAGATACTATTCAATCTGCAAATGGAGAACATGCCTACTAAGGTAAGCATGTGGTTGCCTCGTAATAGACCACCCCAGCAATTTTCAACCAGGACAGATCTGGAGCTCAACCACTTATACTCAATGGTGGTTCAATCCGCTTTGACAATGTTACTTTTGGATATCACCCTGATCGACCTATCTTCCGGAACCTTTCTTTCACTGTACCGGCTGGCAAAAAAGTTGCCATTGTCGGTCCCTCCGGCTGTGGAAAATCCACTGTCTTCCGTATCCTCTATCGCTTTTACGACCCCTGGTCGGGGAGGATTTTCATTGACGACCAGGACATCCATGATATTCAGTCCGAGAGTTTGCGGCGCTTTATCGGAGTCGTGCCGCAGGACACGCCTCTGTTCCATTCGGATATTCTGCATAACATTCGTTATGGACGTCTTGATGCAACTGATGAAGAAGTTAAAGCTGCAGCCATCAAGGCAAGTGTGCATGACGCTATAATGAGTCTGCCAGACGGGTACAAAACGACCGTTGGCGAACGCGGACTTATGATATCCGGAGGGGAAAAGCAGCGACTGGCTATCGCCAGGGTGTTGCTCAAGAATCCCCCAATTTTATTTTTCGACGAAGCAGTGAGTATTACTATTCGCAAGGTGCTCTTTATTTTATCTGCCACAGACGTCAGCTCTTGACGCTCAAACTGAATCCGAAATCATGCGAAGCATCAACAGCACCTTATTGGATAGTGCTCGGACGAGCATTTTTATCGCGCATAGACTACGTACAATCGTAGAGGCGGGTGAGTTTGTTTCTGTATGATGAGTATCGATCAAGATCTACACCACCGTCGCCAACGTTTAACAGATCTTATCATTGTCTTGAAAGATGGACAAGTAGTGGAACAAGGGACACACGAGGAATTATTGCGCCTGAGTGGTCTATATCAGGACATGTGGGTACAGCAAGCAGATAGCACCTCGGACGGTCTGCAAACATGAACTCCCGTACAGCATCATTATTGTATTCTATCTCCATTTCGCCCACTTTCATGTCATATGTACATTCAAGATAGAAGGTCAAGATATGAATATTGCGAAGTAATCCTCGTGCCGCACGAGCAGCGTAATTGTGTACACAAAATGAGTCCATTTACTGCAGAACTGTCAAAGTAGTTTCCGAAGTATCCTCACTCCAATCGTCCGCGCAACCAGCTCAACAATCCCTTTGTTCCCTCACGCTCCCACACTTTCCTTTGAGGAATTCTGAAGCTATTACATTGTTGTGAATAAATGGGGTTCGCATTCGATGTATCATTGACTTACACGTTGCCATCAACGAGAAACACGTCTAGTGGTAATAATCCAAGTTCCGTTGGCAATTTGGCGATTTCGTTATCCCTCAAGTCGAGCTCCTCGAGTTTCCAATCGGACACGACGCGATGGCCTTTGAATATCTCAGCGACTTCCTGGAATCCATCGAGATCGGTGATGCGATTCCCCCTGAGCCGAAGGTGTCTAAGACCTGGCCGCGGAACAGGCGTATCTTCCGAAGAAGCCATGATGAGGTTCACAAGAACATCCTTCCGCAGCGTCGCAGACGTGAATAGGTTGTATGTCAGATCAAGAGTCCTCAGGCTTGGGAACAATCGTCCGATCAGTGGGATTAAAGCCTCTGTCAGTCTTGCCGGAGTTGATGGGCTGCCTTCTTCCTGGTGGGTCACGGTGATATTATCACCAAGACCACAACCATCAAGGGCAAGTTCTTCAAGATTTGGCAACAAAGGAACACCCGATTCGCCTGTGACTGTCGGAAGCGCGACGCTTAGATCTAGCTTCCTGCCACTCAACACGAGCGCCTTCAAGGTCTGCGCGAACGGTTGCGCTGATATGATGGAAATGGGGAGCGTAGGCGTTGGAAGTGTAATGTCAATCTTCCCCTGCGACGACGAAGGACCATGAACGGATGATGCAAGCGAGAAGGAACGTGTGTGTGATCGAGTTGGAGGTACTGACGGAGGAAGTGTCAGTGTCTGGGTCGGTGCATTATAATACTGAGAGTTGCTCAAGTTCACGGTCGGTGATTGGGACCTGCCAGGATTTGGCAAAGAAAACGGGATGGAACCATTCGCGGGATTCCTCTTCCGTTCTGACGGAGTGATGACTGAGGAGGTGGTCCCTTGGGCCGCTGCCACTCTGGCACGTCGTCGTCCGCCCTCCGAGAGTAAGCCTTGCTCAGCCTCGATTTCCCATGCCTCCTTGATGGGCCCTTGTGGAGATGGAAGTTCCCTCAACGAACTCACCGACAACTGGGAGCCATAAGATCGTGCGCTCTTATGTCTTGCCCGTCTCTCTGCCTCGATCTCCCAGGGCTCCTTGAGCACCCTCTTCCCAACCAAAATTTTGAGGGTGTCTTCAAGTGGCTCGTCTTTGGTAAACTCAAATGAGAGGGTCTGCTTGAGCCCCGAAAGCGCTGCCTGAATAGCACTGGTAGTCGCTTGGGTCTCTTCAAGGTCCAGGACTCGCAACGCAGAAAATATTGGGGGTACATCGCGGCTCGTCAGACAAGCGGGGAAAGCATCATCCGATATGACAGCGTGCGAGAAGAGCAGCTCTTTCAGATTCTTGAGGGACCCTAGAGCGCGTACTAGTGCGGGAGATTCTGCGTCATCTACTGCGAGAGGGTTTGAAGAGAGGTCCAGCTTGGTCAGACCAGATGGAACATTGTGGTAATCAACCGCAGAAGCAGTAAGCTCGTTAAACGAAATGTCCAAGAATAGTAAACGAGGTAGAGGGGTCGTCGAACGAGTAATGACGGGTCCGAAGAAACCTCCAGTACTCCACGTGTCCCCCTTTCCAGAACGAGAAGTATTCGCAAAAGGCGCGCCGAAGGGTAGAGATGTAAGGGAGTTGTGCGACAGGTTTAGACTGGCGAGAGCGGGCAAGGTCCACATATTACGGGGAAGCGATGTTAAGGAATTATGGGAAAGGTCTAAGGTAGTTAAAGCCGTGAGGTCAGCGAAGGTCTCGGGAAGACTTGAGATCTTGTTTTGGTGCAACTGAAGTTGAGTTCAGGAGTCAGCTTGGGCAGGTCGTAGAGACAGAGTGAGCATACATCAACAACTTTCAAGGATCCAAAAAGCGAAATCTCATGTTGGATCTCGACAATTTCATTACTCCAGGCTTTCAGCACCTGTAAATCCTGTGCCTCAAACCAGGACGGACCACTTCGCTGCGTTGGACGTCTCGTTGACGATTCGGAGGTGGTTATGGGAGGTTCTTGGGGTACTGACTTCAGGGGGTCGGGTGTAACTCCAAGATGAATGTCAAATAATGCCGATGGTAAGCATGGTAAGGAACGGGAAGCAAGATTGATGGACCCTAAAACATGAACCTTGTTCGATTAGCTCTTTTGAGAAGAACAAGACTCAGCTAGCGCACCTGTGCTACGGGCACGCTCAATGGTTTCCTTTACGGACCAGCGACCGAGTTCAAGAGTATCATCCTCCTCTTTCTTTGCAGAAAGGGACCCAGGTATAGCATCCTCCAGCCCCTCGAAGGTGTCAAAGTTCCCACCAGTAGAATTCTTCACTGTTGCCTTCTTTGCTTCCGCACGCTTGAGCGCAATAGCTTCCTTGATGCTAAGAGCAGGTGTCTTTGGCACAGGAACATCTCCCTCAGGCGATGCTCGGCGAACCGATTTTGAAGGGGATTTGGGGATCGATTTAGTTCTCGGGCGAGGTGTTGCTGGAGAACTTGCAGTTGCTGGTTTGGAAGGAGACGACGCGCGAGAACGAGAAGTGGGGGGGACGAGTGTTGTTTTGACTGAAGGACGAGTCTGGGATCGAGGCGTTGATCCTTGTGGAATACGGGACATGCTTTACTGCTTCAGTCGCAAGGAAGTGGAAAAATATGGAAAGGTATTTTCTGCAAAGCACCAGTCTTATTACATACGGGACGCGTCAAATGACTACATACGCCGTAATACATAAACTAGTGAAAAGCACGTTCAACGCTCACTTCCACTCCCATTTCCATCCGAATCGTCCAGGCTCATGTTACCGAGCTGTCGCTCCGGTTGTCGCAACTCGGCATACTCCTCTTCCTGTGTGCGTCTGTACTGTGAAATATCCCAGTCGTCTTCCTCTTCTTCGTCTTCGAACCACTCCGGGTTGAATTGGAACTATAGTCGCATATTATAAATAATAAGAAAATAGTGATCGGGAAGTGACATCTCACCAGATCTCGGCCACTCATACCAGTGTTCTTGCCTGCTGTGTACTGTTGTTCTTTGGCTTTGCGGAGGGCTTCAGCTTGAGCCAACTTTTTGTCCATCCGCGTCTTCTTCCAAATGGCAAACGTCTCCAGCGTCACAGGTGTAAGATTTGTTCCCAACTTGTGTCGCTACATGACGTATCAGTATGAGATCTTTGCTCGGTATTGCAAGGATGTACTTCGGTCTCGATAAAGTCTTCAAGACTGATCACGTTTGCTTTCGCAGCTTCCTCCGCAGCTTTTTTCTCGGACTTGAGGACGAAACCAGGGGGGAGGGCATGCCGATACTGGCACTTGTCACCATTGGGGCATTCCCAGAACCAACCGAACCTGCAAGAATGTCACTGACTGGAAGGCGTGGTGTGTGATCATAAGCACTTTTTAGTCTCTATGGCTTCAATGAAGAATTTGCACACGATCTGGGAGTGCATGCATTGGTCAGGCAAGCCCAAACATTGTCACTGGTCAGGCTCACATACATCAGTTGTTGAGCGTGGATTTCCGTGTTTCGAGAGAACAACTCTGCGAAGAGTCTCCTCGTCCCAGTTCTCCATGGTATCTTGAGTCGATGCATTTAACACGGTAGCATCCGAAGATAAGGCAGCGTACCACACACGAACCTTTCATGTTCTCCTCTCTGCTATCCTCGTACAGATTTTTCTTCTCTACCTTGCGGCCGACGTTAACATCGTGACTGAACTTGCATTTGTTTCCCTTCTCACAAGTGCCAGCCTTGAAATAAGCACATAGGATTGTCTTGGGATCAACTCCAAAGGGAATCTTCTGAGATTGCGGAACAGGCTTGAACAGGGCGGCTTCTTCCTTCTTACGTTTCTCTTCATCGGCCTTCTCCTTTGCGCGTAGTTCTTTCTCCCTTTCCTTGGCGAGTGTCTGCTTTGATTTGCCAGTCGCAGAGGCTTGGGCCTGAATTTGCTGCACTTGCTTCTGTACTTTGGCCGACTTGTTTTTCTGCGCCCATGGTCATTGAGTACAAGATCTTCGATAGGAGCAGTTGATGCACACATTTTTCAGCCCAAAGGTCTTTCACGGAAGCGGTCAGCCACATAAAAGATCTCCACGGCGCACGATGTGGCGCACCTTGTCTTCCTTCACCTTGGATGACGAAGGCACGTTCTGCTTCTTAGGAGGCATGATAGTCGTCAAAACCAGAGTAACGACAGTGAATAGAGTCTTTGGAAGTAACTTGCTTGACAAGGTTTCTGGCGCCCCCGGACAATTCCGAAAGGATCTCAAGCGAACGATATGAGTGCCTCCACGACGTTGGAATGTGTACTAAGAGACACCGACCGAAGTCGTCAACTCAACCGTCAGATTGACATTTGGCCAGTCTAGGGTCATATCGACTACCTTCGAGTCTTGTGGGCGTCCACTACTTGTTGTTCATGCCAAGTCGGATGAATGTGTCGCAATCCGCGTTGTAACTTAAAGCTCCCAGTGGATTTCCTTTCTGCAGCCCATGCCCCAGCTCTCGAACATCTACATGAAGCCTAATTATCTTCCTTCAAATTTGGAGGGTTGCCTACGGGAGACTAATCGAAGCCGGTACGTCCACAAGATACCCCGTTTCTCTTGTTTCTTCAACTCTTGAACTACTTGCAGGCTCCAATACTGCATGTCTGATCAGTCTGATTTGCCGCTAAGTGAGCCCCGGGACACTCAACCATGTCTCTTCGTCTCACGACAGTCTAGGTGACAGTGGCTTTATGATTATCACCCGTAATATACCAACAACCAGCGTAAACGCATCGTTTTGATGGTCCCTTGGGTAAGTACACGAGCATAGGCCATCATTGTCCTTCAAAGTTAAACGACTAAGTTCGGTTCCCTTCACCATACAAGTACGATCTATAGCAGATGCCCCTTGTTCAAAAAGCACGCGTTTGCATGCTAGACTAACTCGGGTTTGTTGTGCCACGGTAATCGCGTTGGTTTGCGAAACAGCCTAGCGTGGGTTGGGTCGTCCACTGATAGCCGCTGTTATGTTAGGAGGGCCTAAGGACGTCACCGTGCTGGCAGGTTTCATGCTCCAATTTGGTATGTTGAATTCTCGTGTAATTTACAAAGCCAACATGAGTATCGTAGAGAAGACGTTTCCATAACGTGTACAACTGTGCACGAACTGAATGGTTCCAAAGGAGATTGGTCATATGAAAGTGCAATAAATGCAGCGCAAACATCAGTACGGCCGTGAAGTGATCGGTTGCAATAGCGAGAAAGACGGTCCTGCAAGTTCATGAACAAAGCAATGGAGAACAAGAGTCATAAGAAGAAAATGTGGGAGTGCGAGGTAACAGTGATGCATGTATGCTGGATCAAATCTAGAGAGCATGAGTATACCGTAACTTGAGTTCTTGCTCAGGCGTAAAGAGTTGCATCCCATTCCCATCCAAAGTTCGTGCTTGAGGCCTGAGGGATGTCAAGTCACCGACGCGTAGTCCCAGGTCGGCCAATAGTCGCAGACCCAGGCACAATTAATTTTGATTTCTGCGTCCCAAAAGCAGGCGCAGGAAGCCTGGAAAGTGGCAATGCTGCTGGCCGAGGGTGCGTGGGTATACCATTGCCATTCGTGGAGGCAGCGGTCACTCCATTTCCAGAAGAATTGACCGTAAGGCGTGATCGAGGACGGAGGGACTTAGGTGCACTGATCCTCCCCGTGGCAGATGAGGGCATTTTGGCCTGTGAGGTGGAGGACGACTTGCTCGACAAGGAACCCTGTGTATTAGGTCCAGAAATGGGTCTCTGTACGCGTGCTTTGACTCCAGCCAAGGTAGAAACAGCAGTGAGTGCAACCCCCGTGTCTGTAGCGCAAGTGAGTTCGGTGCCTTTTGTCCTCAGACCAAGCACTCCAGTGAGCTTGCTCTTCATGCTAACCTTTGTACCATCTTCAGCATTGCTCTTCACTGCTGGGGCAGGTTGAGCAGGCAGAGGGAGTGCAAGGCCTGACACATGACCTGGAGGAGGGCGCAAGACTCCCTTGAGGATGGGGCGGTGAAGAGGTTGTGGACGAGCCGGTACATGGGGCTGGGAGTCCAGCGGCTGTGGTGGTTGTCGTGCCTCAGTTCTGGCTGTAGCAATGGTGCTGATTGAACCATTTTTGCTGGGCTCCGGGAGAGCGGATGTCGGCACATCACGGAACTGCGACTGGACCTTTGGTCGCTTGACAATGCGAAGTGCGTGGACGGGCGCAGGTGCTACAAACTTCGGTGGGTATGCCAATTGTCTATGCGGCGTTGCGGATGCCAGGACTTCATGGTGCAGTTAAGAGGAAGACATAATTTGTTATGCAGGGCCAACAGAGGTTAGTAGTGAACTACCAGATAGGTAGGATTACACACCGATAGAAGGTTCGGATGAGATTTCAGGAGGTTGTACTTGAGACACCGGGTCTTCCTTACAAGCATCGCGGGCTTGTGGGCTATGTGTAATGGAGACAAGGCTTGCTCGCCTTGACTTAGAAGCGGGTCGCACAGATGGCGAAGTCGTGAAAGCGGGCAACAGGCTTCGTTTCGGTGCTGATTTTACTATGTTGACAGCTGCTACACGGGGAAGGGGATTAGCAATGGGTCTGGAAGAAATGAGACTGATGTACCTGACTCCTCGGATGATGAAGAGATAGGAGAATCTGGTTTCCTCATCTTTTCTGCCGCTGTAGGAAACGGGTGTCAGATTCGTTGGTATAATGTGCACCAAACTTACATGTCACAATCGGTGAGCCCGGCGCGTAATCAGCGGGCTGTAGGTCGAGTTTGACATCGATCGGGGCATTATCTCGTATCTGCTCATTCGCCATCTTCTTCCTCTGTCTTCTGGCGAGCGCTTCCATCATCTCATCTTTAGCCTGTGCATCAAACTCGTCGAGTTCTGTGGCCAACACGAACGAATCGCCACCGAAAAAGGAAATGCGATCATTCAAAAGGTCGAACGACACGTCAGGACATTGGAGTTGCCAGTTGAACGAAGACTGGAGGTCAACAGATAATCGGCTGGGATCTAGGGAGCCGCCTGGAGCAGACAATGTATTGGAGCGAGTGCGCTGAGGTCGAGGCCGAATGTCTGCGGAGAGGCAGGCAGGGTCTTCTAAGATATCTTGTGGAAGTTCCTTGTTGATGGAGGACGGGGATGGGGGTAATGCAGATTCAGATAGGTGGGTCTCCGTAAGGAGGGGAAAGGAAGTGGATATGGTGAGCGTGTCATCGGTGTTAGACGGTTCTGAGACAACTATGATAACACCATCATCCTCTGGTGGTATTCCGGTTAAAGGGGAAATCCCTTCTTCATCTCCTCGAGATGAGTCCATAGTTATTGCGACATGTGATAAAGGAGATTGTGTGAGGGTTGCCAACGACGATGGATGGGGCACTCGAACGACGGTTGGAGAAGGCTGGTGATCAAATGCAGCCACATTGGTGGCAGGCTTCCCAATTTTTCGCGGGACAGGAGTTGCATCCAGGGAAATGTCTGCCAGTGGCGAACGAACTTGCTTCGCAAAAGACGACGGTCGCGGCGTACATGCTTCGTCTGCTTCTGAACGACGGTTGGTAACTGGAGTTGCCAAGTAATCATCAAATGAGACATGATCTCCAGACGACGGGTTCTCCTCCATGTCATCTGCGCCAGCCTCTGATATTGCGAGTACCGACAGCATCTCCGAAGGATCGTCTATGGTCACGGTAGCATCTCCAACATCAACAAGGCGTTTCCTGTGTGGAAGTGAGGAAAAGTGAGTGTGCTGTATTTTATATGTTCGGTTAAAGAACGCGGTCATCGTGAGCTTGTCCGACTCGTGATGGGTTGCAACACTGGACTGTGGTGCAGCGTTCTCCTTGTCTGACCCTGCCGCAGAGTCTGGTGTTGTGACTTCTCTGTCTATTTCTGCATCCTTTGTCGGTGTCATAGTCGTCGTGAGCGGGTCAAAGAGGTTGAGGACGCTGTAGCGAGGATGGTTCATCGTCCTAGTCAGTGTTCGTTCAAGTTGAGGGTATGTCTGTGACGCGCGCGTGACAAGGCGCATCCTACGCCATCACGTGACCGAATCTGACCTCATAGCGTTACTGTAGTCCGTATTATCGATTCATATTGATAATTTGCTGAGACTCGGGCCTCGTAAACTCAAGTCGGAGACAATCGATTCTGTAAGCCTAGTTTTCTCGCCTTGTCTTATGCCATACATGCCGTGCTTGATTTCTTCTCCGTTTGTCTTATATACCCGACGACGCTGCCCACATTGCGAGTCACTCACTCTCACTTTCCGTTGTCTGCGTTCTGTGTAACCTCACGCATACATTCGCGATTCATATACACGCGCCAGTCTAGGTTCACTATCTCGTCTGTTTACGTGTTATTCCTCGTAGAACGGTGAGTTTCCACTTTTTTCAGCGTGCTACTAAGAGCGATTTCGACGTCCTTCATCGAGGCAACGAAACTGTTCCTTACCCCTTGACTACGCGAAGTCGAGGTAGGGCCACCAGAGTCCCTGCTACCCCGTCGCAACCGCTACTGCTACTTGTATCGACACTGTCTCCACTATCATCTCCCTGCGAGACCCTCTCCTCGTCCGACAGCTCTGATTATTCCTTGCCCCCTTATCGCAATACCGCTGTTATGTCATCATCAAAAACGGGTCGCTGTGAACAACCGGCTACGAACAAACCGCCTCTTCTTACCCCTGGTGACCTCACTCCTGAAGCGCTTCAGGCTTGGGAGATGGGATGCCGCCGGTTCTTTCGACAGAAGGATGTAGCTGAAAGGGACCAAGTAGGGAGAGTTGCCTGGAATCTTCAGGAACCCCGCGTCCAAGACTGGTACATTAGTGATTATGATCGCCTCAACGCCTTGTCGTTTGCAGAGTTCATGCAGGAGGTTCGCTCGTACTGGCTACCTTCTGACTGGGTCGCTGTGGTTCGTCAGAAGATGTGGGCATCCACCCAGGGTGAGAAGCCTTTCCATGTGTGGGCTGCCGAAATCCAGAGTCAGAATGTCCTGCTCCATGGTGACCCTTCCCACCTCTCTGATGAAAGACTCTGTTACTATCTCGAGAGTCATATGCATGCCGACCTTCTCGCAGATTACCGCTTGGCCGATGTCGCCGCTGAGAAAGATCTTTGCAAGTGGATCGAGAAGGTCCGTCTACTCGACGAGAAACGATTGCGCGACATTCTTCGGCAGAAGGGAGCTGTTGAGGCTGCCCTCCGTGCATCGAATCGCCGGCCACTGCAGGCAAGCCATATGACGAATGTGAGATCGAGAGACACCAAGGCGGCTGCTGAAGGGAAGACCCGCGTCCATCTTCCTCCCCTCACCAAAGAAGAGCGGAAACTGTTGCAGGATAACTCCGGTTGCTTCAAGTGCTGTCGGTTCTTTCAGAATCATACGACGCCTACGTGCCCAAACGATTTCCCCGAGGCTAAGGGATACACTACCCTGACAGCGGCCGATGTAGAAACGGCACGCACCAAACAGCGTGCTAAATTGACCACCGTGGTCGTTGACGATGGACCGGCGCCCAAACGAATCTGGTTTGTTGAAGAGACCACAAAGCCCATTGTGGCTGCGATGCCCTCAGCGGTCCTGGGTAATGGTTCCGAGTCTGGCGACGAGTGCGTAGCTCACTTCTCTGTCCCTCATTACCGTTGGTCGTGCCTGCTTGATGGGCCCAATGTCGCCTCGTCTCTCCCCGTTGAGTCACTAATTGACGACAGTTCTCATCTAGTTCTGACTGACGCCGCCCTTGTAAGCTGATTGATGTTTCCGTCGCCACGTCGCCCAACAATCGTGGAACGCTCTTGTTGTCTCAGTATGTTCAGTTGTCCTGTTTGTCGACAGATTCCATTCTTCGTTTACATCCTTTTCGTGCCATCATAGCACCCCGATTAACTGCATTGTAACCGACCATGAACTCTGTACATGTACAAATTGAAATAAAGGCACTGGTTATAAATCCTCTTCCTTCCCTTTCACCTAAGACTATAGAGCAGCAGCGGGACTGGAGGAAAGAAGGAATCAAAGAACTCGAATACCAGTTATCAATATGTAAGGCCAAATGTGATGTAGAGTACGTGTTAGCACAAGTTGTAGATGTGGCAGTCATTCATGAGTCCGGACAGAGCAACCTGGGTTGGCCACTAAGGTACAAAATCGTTGGTTGAGGGTACAAAGAATATGTTGCATGTGGATAGATCATCAAAGGAGATTAACAAAGGAAGATGCGTATATCGGTGACCACATAAATGTGCGTAGAAAATGGAAATTAATATAGTAAATACAATAAATGGACACCAGGGCGAGCCATGGCGACAGGGATGCAAGTCCCTCGAAGTCGCGGGCGTAGGGATGGACCTCGTGATTAGTGTGCAGTTGGTGCAAAGGCCGTCGGTTAATACTCTCAATCAACGACGCAACCAAATGATAGCACGCGTTTCAATCCATCTCCACACGACAACGTAAGCCCGACCGTCGTCCGATAGACAAATGTACGCACCTCTTATGGGACTCCTTGCTCTCAAAGGACTCTTGGCACGCACAGGACTTTTCGCCCTTTCGACTTCGCTCTTTTGTGGTGGCACAGGGACCCCTGCTGGAATAAAGATGCCAGAGTCGTGAACAGATACGTTCGTCCGCGGAGACATGATGGTTCTGGTGAAAGTCGGAAGACCAGGAGAAGAAGGCGGGGAAATGAGAGCAGTAATGGATGCATTATGTCCGGCTCCCTTGGGACCACTGCTACTGCTCATGGTTCTTGCACGGGCCCTGCTTCGACGACCACGGTTAGCGGTGGGAGATATTGGCCTAATCAGAGGAGGCGATTTCGAGCGCGAGGAATCTACAGCATTTACAAATGCTGTAAGGCTCGAAATATTGGCTGGAGCAACTCGCGGGGAGAAGATTTCTACAGTCTTTGGATCTGAAGACGTCGAGGGGCGAGTGCGGTGACCACCTCCACTAGAAAGCTTACGTGGAACGGACACAGAAGGTACTGAAGCATGTCTTGAATGTGAATGATCGCTACGTTCCACGACAGGCTTGGATGGGGATGTAACACCGCTAGTAATAGTACGATTGGAGGACTTGCCGGTCTTTTGACCGGAGTGTGTGCTATGGGCATGCACCGTAGATGCACCTTCCGCACAACCGTCACCAGAAAGCTGTGCCCGATGCTGCGGAATGTCTCCGATGTTGTGGAAGTGTAGATGGTACTTGAGAGCTTCAGCATTATCAAGGATGTTCCTACACCCATAGTGACGACACTGAATCCGGTCTTCAGGTAAAAGACCAGCCTTTCGTATCATATCATGAGCTTGTTTTTGCTATGAATACAGGTGACTACAATCAACTCTAACGAAGGACGTGATAATAGGTGGACCCACAGCATAGTCGAGCTCTCGCTTGGTAGAAGGGTGCACATGAACTTTCAGTGGGGGTCGCCATGTTATGTCCATCGGTGAGGAGGGCTCCACGGGATTGAGGGTAACCATGGAGTGGTTATCGTGAGGAGACAAGGGTAGACCCTTCTCCTGGGGTGAATGGGATTGCTCCCTATCGAGTCGAGAACTCCGGTAATAGTGGATAACCTGCTGGGCAGCACTAATACTCGAAGCACAGCTTTCGTCCGTGTCGCCCCCGACTTGAGTTTCGGATGCCTCAGAGCCCCCTGTATCAGCAGTGGCATTAAACTCCCATTGAGACTCCGACGTAGTGCAATCATCGTCTTCATTGGGATCATCACCGCAATCGACAGACTCGTTCTCAGGGGTATCCGCGTCGAAGATGGTGCCAAACCGTCTGGTATCGATATGCAATTCAGCCATTTGGCAAGTAGATTGACGCTTCCTGCGAACGCATGCCACTTGGAAATCACCAGAGATCGCCATGTCGTCTTGTGATGGAATATTAGAGAGCGAGCTTGAAGAATAGGGCGATGGTAATTCGGCCACGGATATCTGCAGGGGAGACGGAACGAGTAAATGCCAGCCATCGAACGTCTGAGCTGGTATTTATGGAGAGCTGGACATGACAGCGCTTTGACAGAGAGGACGGAGGTGGAATGGGCGTCCACTGCATCCTGTGGAAGGTCAATAATACATGTATGGTGTCCACAGGACTCGTGGCGAAGTGCGCTTTGACAAGCCCGTTTTTGGTCGCCCAAACAAAGCGCGAGCTTGTTCTTGGCCGATATATATACTGGAAGGCATGAACCCTACCACGATCAGTCTCCCTAAGCCAGACTCTTTGTAGAGGAAGATATTCAGTCGTGCCATCGATGAGACAGGGAACACCAAACCTAGGATTAGGGTTATGTAGTACTTCATGGCTTACACTTTCACACTTCCTTTGCTTCGCCACCCAACGCCTTGGCCATGCAGCTAGTCGCAAGGTCGTGCCTTCATTATTTTCGACGTCGTGTCCCAGCCAGTCTCTCCACTCAACTTAGAGGTTGTTCCTTACACTCGGCTGCTGAAGCGCGAGTGCCAGCTTATCCAGGCCACATACCACTCACTCCGTTCGAAAATGCATTCCTGGCAGTCGGCTCCGCCCTCATGGCATTCATAGATCCGCGGCGGGGTGGTATGTTCATAAACATTGTCACATAACATTGCTTAAATGTGTACAGACATGGTCGCAGCGTGTGGAGAAACAGCCGCAGGGTCCACGTTGATCAGATTGCGGGATGTGATGCTGGATTCCTCCGAGGGTCGGAGGATTCTCAAAGACCGTCCGCGCGTGAGCTCAAAGACTCTGGATATCAAGTGGCTGTCGAACCTGCCGGACAATACCTTCGGCAAAGCGTACGCCAGGTGGCTACAGGCTTGCAAAATCGATCCTGATTCAAGAGAACCAGTAAGTCGCTTTCCACTCCGCTAGAAGTCAATATTCCATCCGTTCTGCAGGTGCACTACATAGATGATCCCGAGCTTGCCTACGTCATGCAACGGTACCGCGAGACTCACGATCTATACCACGCTCTCTTTGCCTTGAAAGTCTCGGCCTATCCTGAGCTGGCCTTGAAGGCCTTCGAGTTTGCTAATCTCGGATTCCCAATGACTGGTCTCGCACTTGGAGCCTCTATCAATCTGAAACAAGCACAACGCGAGAGGTTGTGGCGCGAGTTCGTTCCTTGGGCATTTCAATGTGGAAGCAGTGCAAGATGTCTGATGACCGTATATTGGGAGGAAAGATGGGAACAAGATCTCGCCGAATTGAAGAAAGAGCTTAGAGTATGGGACCCACCAGCAGGAGTAAGTCTACTGTCATCGTAGGTCACTTGCGGGCTTTGTGATCCATTGCACACACACTCCGCCGTAGTCGTTGATCAATACACGCACTTCATCGAGTCGGCCCATTCGTACAAATTCACTTCCGTCTGGTCCAGGCCTTCAGGCCTGCTAAACTATCCATAGGCGACTGACTGTATACTGTAAGTCAACACGTTTCACATGAAATGGCCATGCAAGTCACATGGTGGTTCGTTTGAACCCAAAGAACAAATAGTTTGACTCCTCGGTGACATACTATAAATATGTACTATTTTCGCTGACTATAGATACATCCGTCGTCGAAAATCATCAAGATCCAATGGTGCATAGGTCAAGGGTTCGTTTGCTTTGCTTTGGCCGCACAAGTCTTCGAACAGAACGGGTGTGTGCCATGCCTGGGTTTGGAACGACAAAACTAACGGAAGAATAAGTGAGCGCTTCGGGTAACAGAAACCTATCCTACACTGCACAATTTGGCCGCCTTAGCTTTATCAGCACAAGTCCTTCCACAATACGGGTGATTTTGGTACTTTGGCCTGGTCTGACAAAACTGTCGTGGGGGTCAAGCGCACGCTTTCTCATACATACCACTCGGACATACCTCACAAAGCCCATTCTTCGGTGACCTACGAGAACTCGCAGACACACCAGACGTCAACGCCACTGAAAACCGATTCGCAGCGGGTTGAGTCGATTGTATGACAGTGTTTGGGACCAGCAGCGTAAGGTCTTGAACCGAGAGACGGTTCGTATCTCGCCTTACGTTTGGAAAACGGTCTGGATCGTCCTCATGCCCTTTTCAAGTCGTGTCAACCTCAATAAATTATATCGCAGGATTAGACTTACGCAGTTCCTCCCGGAGCCTCTCGAGAGCTTTGCCGAGTTCATTACGGCCAGTATAATCGGCGCCCCTTCCCCAGAAATAGTCCCTCGGAGAGTCCTGTATGGAAGTCAATGCAGGCGCAAAAAGGATCCAGTACTAGACATGCCTCTATCAGCTCAGCGTCCCCAGTTCCAAGGAGCATAGCTTTCAGGTCTGGATGCTGAGTAAACTTCAGACGCAGAGCGATTTCCATCTGACCGGACTTATGAGAAATGTAAGTTAAGATGCTAGGAAAGGCCTACTTTCTCGACGTTGACTTGTCTCCAGTCCGAGCGAACCCACTTTTGTTGGCGGTGCGCTTCGTCGAAAGCTAGTACCGGCCGTTCCCCGCAGCTTCGAATACGTTCCGCAACATCCGGATGGTCATCGATGAACTAAATATACGTCAGACAAGTGGTAGGACAACTATGCTCGGCTGGACGCACTTTGAATGCCTGAAAGAGATGTTCGCTCGTTGGATACCTCTTCCCTTTGTAGAATACAGGATGAGGAGAGAAGTTGGTGAACTCATAGAATGCTAGGCCTTTTTCATAAAAGTAGATCGGAGGGGTACGCCGGTTGAATGGAGGGATGGAGGCACCCGTTTGTGCCAAAGGTGCGGTGAGAGGAGGGTAATTCTGATCGTCATCCTCATTGGTGTTAGACGACGGCGGTTGTAAGTGCCTGTACGAATGGTGATTCAAATACTGTCAATGATACATCACTTGGAGGATAGCATACCTTCCAGTCGAATACAGATACTGACTGACAGGCTTTCCTCCCGGCGAGCTCACAGCAGACTGTGGCGTAGTTGGTGACCCTCCGATTTTGAAGAACTTCATGATGCGACGAGCATCTATCATTCCAAGGGCGATCGTAAATGCGGCGATGAATAGGAAGAGAATTTTGATTATAACTCGGAAGTCAAAGGTGAATAGAGATAAGAAGGGAATTCCTTCATCCACGGCACACCGACAACACAAGTTCTTATATGCCTCGCGGCTTGAAGGCGATGCAAAATGGTTTGTCCACTTACATGCTCAACCTGACGATCCGGTTCAATCCCATGCGCATGGGGGAGGTGCGTTTCTACCTCCAACTCTCCATGATAGGGGCAGTGAACAGATCACGTGCCTCTTTAAAGAGAAATTGCACTAGTTCACTGACGGTTCGTCTACATCGACAACATGTGTCTGCAGCATGCATCATGACCGTTGTGCAGCGTTGTTTCTGCATGGGCCATGGATGGGTGTATTGCCTATCACAGCCTGGAAAGCCCTTGGACCTTCCGGAGTCTTTACCCCTCGCCATGGAGTTTACCGGATCTCCAACGCCTCGAAGTGTGCGGGAACGTAAAGTTACCTCGAGCACGATGGACAACCTTCGGCGATGCACGCAGAGGCAGTGCGACCTGCGTGAGGAGGGCCGCACGCCGCCCATCATAAAGCTGAAATCGATGTCTCTACCTGAATACCGAATTAACAACCATGGGCGTTCCTCAAGATGACTGGGTGGATATACAACCATTTGACGAATTCTCTGTCGAAAACGCTGCGAACCGTAAACATAGTCGAGGCCGTCGACTTCTCCGGGTAGATCGAGAGAATCCCCGTTTCTCCGAAAGTAAGTGATTCTCCATACCCTGCGGAAGTGAAATGCAAAAGTTAAGTATGCGCAGTTGAGAGATTGTTCGTGAAAGGCTGGCGACATCGCAAGAAAGCCAGGCCACAAGTCCACTTCATCTTCAAAGTCCTTTGGACGGAAGCGCTTCTGGAACCATATCTTGCCTACAGGTACACTAGCTGCTTAAGGGAAATGCTGTTGTTTTTTGACCCTATTACAAATAGGTCGACAGTTCAGAGTACAGTGAAGGCGAAAGATAGACGAGGAAACGAGCATCTACTCTTCCATGGTACCAATCGCGCCTGTTTACTAGGAGAAATTGGGAACAATGTAGTTCTTTGTAGCCTTCGAGATTGTAGCTTATGCTCGATATTGCGGACCTCTTTCGACGTGAAAAGGTGTGGTAAGTCAAACATCATATGTTGCGGTTGCTGCTCTATCTCACTCTTGCCTAAGGCTCTAAGAATGCATTCAAGCGGTATGTGAAGTAGCATTGCTTGGTTTACAAGCTACTAACAGTTATCAGATTTGGGCATGGTATATACACGACATCTTGTTCATCAAGTAGGTTCCAGGTTCCTTCCGTATAGGTCTCGTACGATTTGAATGCAATTAGAGGCAGACGATTATACATCCAGTCTTTCCAAGGAGGCAACTCTCCGTGTGGCACTGGTCAGCCGTGTTGTAGTGGGAATACCCTACAAACGGTTTCGCAACGCTACTCATTTGGTTGCCCCTCCCAGCGGATATCACTCTGTGAGAATGTCCATAGTTGATGACTTTACCATTTCATACCTCTTCTCATAGGTTGCAGGAGAAATCGGCTGGGATCTGAACTATGAAGGTCCGTAGGATATTATGTGGTTGACAGCGGTCACTGACAGAATTGTGCAGAAACTGTGACATATGACAATGATACCATCCGCCCTGCATACCTGGTCGTATACGGGGACAAGCAAGAACCTCCTATTACCCTCAAGACCTTTGTGTCTTTTATGTTCAAGACACCACTGGCATCGTAGTTCGTCGTGCATGTTACCCTCCGTGGGACACTCTTGGAGTATTTATTTCATTATTTACAAATATTCTACTTACTGTATGCTGTACGACCGGTGGTACATCCTCGGCGCTGTGAAGTTATGCACAACGATGTCGGAGCAAATCCGCATTACATAAATAAATTTACAACACTACATAACTAGTAGGGCAGTTCCACCACTGGCACATACCTCTTGGAAATGAATGAACGATGTCGACCACCAAATGTTTCGTTTTGTCAAGGGCTCAAGGCTAGCCTAAGGTTAGATGGTCATTATCGGATTCTCTTCTGACTGGTGATACAAATGCCTCGCGATTATGCTGGAGACACAATTGATGGTATGCCGAATTGCTAGTTTGTCGATCTCAACAGCGATCTTTACAGGATCAGACTATTTCATTGTATGGTCGCAGTACACGTTGGTGTGCTTTGATCCGTTGTGAGTCATGTGCATCCATTTCAGCGCCGGGACGACCGTCGACCACGAAACCAATGAACATGCATGGTCCCTTGCGGAAAACACGCGTTTTTCGCATTCCGGTGCGCTACCTCCATGCATAATGTTGATGTTTGGTCCGTGGCTATAAAGCAGCATCTCGGCGCAATACGCTATCACATTTCGCCCATTTACAACTTCTACGCTCCTGGAGAGCGATCCTTGAACATCTGAATCGATCTCGTTCATATCTTCTCTCGATATTGGAGGCAGGCCCATCGACACACCATGAGCGCAGCCCTTCCACCAATGCATGCTGCACTTTCAGTTCTTGGCACTATGGCTGGTCAATATCTCGCTAGTCAGCAGGCGCAGGCGCAGGCTACTCAGGCACAACAGCCGGCCCCAAGTGCTTCATATCATCAACAGGTTGCACAGATAAATGCAACCAATCTTTGTGACGTTCGTATACAATAGAGAGTGTGATTGCACATACAAAGCTGATACGTGGTTCTCCTAGGTCTGCCAAGTCAAACCGAAGTATTTCGACGGAAAGAAGACGCATTCGTACTGCAGCAAGAACTGCGCTGCTCAGATGCAGAATAAATCTACGTCATCCAATAACCGTCCAAAGAGAGGGAAGAGCGGAAAGGCCTCCGCTGTCCAGACGTGCGATGTACGATAGCTTCTTTTTCGCTGGGTCTTCTACTAATGTCTCTTCGTACAGTATTGTCATAAGCTACCCAGATACAATGATGGGACTACTACACATTCCTTCTGCGGTAAAACTTGCGCGCAGAAAGCCAAGACTGCAGCAGCAACACCCGCCCAAGCAAAGTCCGTAGGCTTGAAACCCAACGCACTAGCCGCGATGCTCACGGTTCTGCCATTCAGACCTGTGAAGAATGGTTGCTTGCTTTGTGGAAAGGCAGTGAAGAAGGGCCACTTCTGTAGCCAGGCATGTACATCCAAGGCAGAGAAGAAAGCCCCAGCACTCCTCGAGGTGCCTCAGGGACATGATACATTCAAGAGCGGTATGTAAGGATGTATGGTCTATACTGACGTTTATAACTGAATCACTGCTGTGTAGTCACCGATCAGTTTAAGGCCTCCTGGCGGCACCAGACTGCATGTCCTACTGTACGTAGGATATACAAGGTCATCGGACACCCATCATCCATTGCCAGATATGAAACTTATCGGTAAGATACATTCACATCCTCGACGGTGGGGCTTCATTCAGCAGTTCACAGCTCCCAAGTAGAGGCTAGGGGAAACTTCGTCGCTGCAGGACGCTCAGCCGGAAACGAGAACCGCCGATGGCATGGAACCACAAGAGAGTGCCTCCTTGGCGACAACGGGAACTGTAACTTCTGTACTTCGCCATCATGTTCGTTGTGCGGAATCCTTCGCACGTCATATAGTTTGAGCCTCTTCGGAAAGAAGACTGGCTGGGGTAGGTGAGTGCTTGTCCCAGTTTACTAGATTTTGTGTAGTGAGCCTGAGCACGTTGGAATATAGGTTCGGTGCGGGTATCTACACGTCGTCCACCTCATCAAAGTCCAATGACTACTCCAACAACGTCAAGCCTTCGAATTTGAAGGCCATTCTCTTGAACAAAGTGGTTGTTGGAAAGGGTTACAAGATGATGCAGGACAATACAAGAATGACTGCTCCGCCGACAGGTTACGACTCGGTAAGTGTGCCGCTAGGACTTGCTGTCCATTTTGTCACTAAGCACCATCCAGGTTCTTGCTGAGGTTGTGATCGGTGGCTCCCTCAATTATGATGAACTCGTGTGCTATACAGAGAATGCTATCCGACCATCATACCTCGTGATGTATGACGGGTGAACTGCTGGTGCATGTTGCAAGTCCCTGGAGGTTAGATCCATCATCTAAGCTTCAGTAGTAGTACATAGACGACGTATCTAATAATTAAGTTAAAGTTCTTCGACACGGAGCTCATTTGTACCATTCACTATAATGTAATTTTATCGCTTTCTTTTGAGATCAATGTGCTATCTCTAATTCTGAATGCCCTATGGCAGGGTTCAAACTCTGAAAGACTGAGTCGCTGAGTGCGATACTGTATCTGGACTGGCCCAGCTTATGTAAACCCTCACTACATCTTGACTACAAATTATGTACTCAACACCGGCGTATGGATAGTCGATGAGCTCACTTCAGAACACGACGGGCATTTTCCGAATTGCTTTCCCTAATTTCCGCTGGAAAGATTAGTACGGGAACTCACTCACAGAGGGTGCAAGTCGCGATGCATCGAAGCCAGTGCTGCCAGCACGTTGTCAGCACGCTTCATTCACCATGAAGCCGCTGTTCTGAACACTCGTTGTCCGCATACCATGCAAGCTCTCACTTCAGAAGCAGAAACCCATATCTTTCCTCCTCCCCCGCTCGCAGCTAAAGCCATTAGCGCTGCCGCTACCGCCTCCGTTGTCATCGCCAGCATGTCAATGCCTTCGTCTCGCCAACAGTCAATTTCGGTATGTCCTTGAGCCCCCTTGGTCCTCATAAGGGGCACTACCTTTTGACATGGTATATCAGCTGGTCGAAATGCTACCCTTTGCATCGTCCTTGTGCATCCTTGCTGCTCTTGCCACTGGTTCATTTGCTCTCCAGAGCAATCCAGCAATCGCCTCAGCCCCTGATGTTAGCAAATCTAGAATGTATTCGAGCGCAATATCTAGCATCATAGCGGCTGTTACGCCCATGTTAGCTCTGATATATTTCTGTCCTTTGTACCTGCTCTACAGGCATTCAAAACGCAATCCGCGACCGTTGAATAAGGCCTCTGGGATGAAGATGCAACAGTACGGTCCTCGTAAGCCTTGGTGGTCTTATATGACTTAATTCGATGCTCATTTGTTGCAGTCGTTTATGTCTTCCTGTTATTCAGTAGTTTGGCTGGGGTAATATGTGATGCCCCTTTTCAGCTTATTTTACCAACGTTTCCACCCTTTAGGTCGCAGATGCCACTTGGCTATTACTTCAGTACAAGTTCAACAACAACGCACCGAATCCAATGTTACGGTCAGGCGTGCGATTCCTCCTGTGAGTTCACTCTGTCTTAGAGTCCAAAGTATTTCATAGTGCGTTCTAGATTTTCTGGTTGCTGGACAACTATCACATCCGGCACATACACTTTGTTCTTCCTGGATCCAGTATGGTCACGTCGCCCGGTTGCATCAATCGGGACACAAGCAGTTTGGGTGCTAGTTACATGGGTGTTTTGGGTAGCGGGGACTAGCCTGCTAGACAAATCGTCCCCCGTTTTTACGACATATTCTTGCGAGGGTGTCGTGTACTGCGGTCAGCTGAAAGCGCTATTTGGTAAGTCAGAACGCTTTGTTGGATGGACCACCTATTCTGACACGTGTTTACAGCGTTGTCGGTTATTCAAATGTGAGTTTGTAAGCTTTGCCTAACCTGATGCAGGTCTTGACTGCGATTGGTAGATTAACACTAACCTTTGGCATGTGTGTCATCGGATGGTTGGTGTGGCAGTCTGCGCGTAGTATTCGTCAGCCAGTGGTGATACGGCTGCCCTACTGCGGGGGCTGGTAATGCAAGCGGAGAAGGCCATTTGAAAATGTGTTCCTTTTATCTCCCGGGAAGAAAAGTTGTACTTACGTGTGAACAGGGTATTTGCCTCTCTGTGCGGACTAGTGTTGGCGAAGGTCATCGAAGTACGACAGCAAAGATACAAACCATATTAGTGCATGTAACCCTAGGGTATGCTTTTTAGTTTTCCTGTGCCTCCTGTTATACCTCCAGATCTGGAACACGAGAAGTGCGTGTTTTGTACACTTCACTCGACTCCAGTTCCAATGTAATAGCTACCGCATTAAACGTGTGCAGACATCAATAGGCTAATTACATAAAGAAGGGTCTCAAGGGGCGTCCCATTTTCAAGAAGCAAAAAGGTCGATAGACGGATCCCTCTATCGGCGTGGACACAATGTTCAGATCACCGCCTCAGGACCAAAATTGTACAGACTATCACTGAAAGACATACAACGACTGCAGTATATCTATGATAAGCTACAAGTTAATAGTCATAGATGTCTACACGCAATTCACTCTTGTTCCTCCCTTCTCGGAACTGCAGCCGAGTCATCTCGGCATGGTTGAGGAGCCATTCCGGGTCAACATGGAACATGGAAGCTAACGAATTTATACTCAGCATGATGTGGCAGACCGACACAACAGTGGCTGCAGTGGGGAAACTGATCATCACAGCTCAGTGGACATATGTTTGACGGATAGCCCCGGGCGAGAGCTACGCACCTAGCGAGCCCAAAAAAAAATACCTGCGAATCAAATCTCAGCCTATATCCATGCATTAGTTCATGAACACGCGTACTGAAAGATGAGAGGAATCCGTGAATGTGAGACAAGTCATAGTGATCACGATGGATCCTACGTCGAGTATAACGTCAGGAACGGTTGGATGCGGGAGAGTAAACATTCACTGACCTGTCACGAATGCATACAATAGCATTCCCCTGCACCAAAAAATATCAGAAAGGGATATTGGAAAAGGGAAAACACGGATCATTGACTCTTTTAGAAACCTCCGCAGCGGTGCTTCCACGTGAAGTGACCTTGAACTCTGACTAAATCGATATACTTTCAAGGCGAACAAGACGGTGTGAATGATCAACGAGGGCACAAGCATCCACACGAGTGTCCGCGAGACTGGAATTACTGTGGTCGACATGAGTAGCGATTTCAAGTCCTTCGCAGAGAAAATGATTAGAACGACTGATGCGATTGTTGTAGCTGCGAAGGTAGATACGGCGATAGTCCGGACGAGGCGGTTCCGCGCGAATAGGTACCACACTCGGATTATGATGGCAACTTTGCAGATGCATATGGTCATCCAAATACCCGAAACAGGGAGATGACCAACCTTGGCAAAGAGCCATTAGCACAGCTGATAGAGCAAAGCCAGTCAAGAATATAGTACTGCCGATGAATGGAGGTAGTTATGCTTAGTCTCTGTCTTGCGACATATGCAGAGGGAAGGACCAACATCTGGAGACTCATCAGACTCTGCAACAAACGGTCCTAAATACACTCAGCGACTCACATTACTTTCTCCGGTGTTTGCTGAAGGATACTATGAAGTCAGAAACGGGACCTTGCATATTAATCAGCGACAAATCGGCGCACAATATAGTAGTACTCTGAAACGTAGTATTTATCGTAGCAACATGAAACGCTAGAACTATACTTACCCTGCAAGCACCACTGACAGGTAGCGGATCTGTCAGATCATAAATCTGTTAACCAGGACATCATCAAAGGCAGAACCTTACAGACAGATACAACGCTTTGGACAAACTCCACTTGCTGTACCAGAAGAGGTCGACCTATGAGCCTTTTAGCCCAAGTGTTAATGGCGACAGGGCCCCTGTCGTCCAATGCACTCACCTCTTGTCTCAGTGTGATAGCATGGTCGTATATCATAAACGTGATCATAGCAAGCTGGAACTCGCAATGATACTGGAGGGCGGATTTCCAGTTAATCAAGGACTGGACGTCGGTCGTCATGGTCTCCACGCCAACTCGGAAAGGCCGTTAGAGTTCTGGAGAGGAAACCGCTCGCACGAGCGGGTGAGAGCAGGAAGGAAAATGCCACTGGAGGCGATGGACTTTTACAAGGCGCACGGAGAATCGTGTATGTGACATGAAGCTTGATTACTTCAGGATGCGGAGTGATTGATGGTGGCCACCATCATTTGGGACACTGCCAAGGTGCAGGTAATACGTACAATTTTGTTCTGTGTTTTGATGGCATCCCTGTGAAGTCCGTGATATACATTCCTGTGCATGACATTGACACTCGGATTATTATATCCGTGGATTAGTACTCGGGAAACTCATGACAATTTGTACGACACGCCATACTGGTAGCTAGTACATGGCAGGAAGATAGCCAGGATCGTGCACTTGAATTGATATGTAGTCTTGTCGTGCGGACACTGAGTGGCACAGGTACAGTTCCAAATCTGAGATCTGAGACATGAGAAGGAGTTGGCACTGGGCAGTGCACTGCATGTACTCATAACTGGCCCAATGACAAAATTGCTTACCGTGAGTCAACCGCGTCTTGACAATTTTGTACATACTTCCATGCGGGATAAGCTTTTCTCTCTTTCTGAGCTCTCTGATTCATGACATGATGAAGAACGAGGACTCTGACTGAGAATCAGTGAATACACCTTGCATCCAAAACAAGAAGTTGAAAACCAGCTGTGTGTGGAACGTTGCAATCCTGAAACTTAGCAACCTTGTGTCGTCGATCAATGCCATTTTCGAGTCAACGATCTCATTCTCGACTATGACCTCGATTTAAGCATAATTCAACAACTAACCACGAGCTCCACCCTGACTCCACCACCACGATCAACGACAATGAAGGAATGTAAATGGACAGTGCTGGAATCCACGATGGTGACGACAGAGTCATCCCGTGGCCAGTGGAGCGGGAGCACGACGAGCTGACCTGTGGCACCTTTACCACGGCAAGGTCATGCCATGATGGCACAAAGACGACAACAGGGAGGTAGACAGCTGGGTTACCGTTTCTGCTGCAGTATGTACAATGCTGAGGTAGCTCCCTTGGCCAGTGTTCTTGTGGCATATCGACGAGGTAAAGTCAACGGTGCCCACCTGCAGGCTTCTGTAGAACATCGACCGAGGGGATCCGCACGGCACATAATGGACAACGACAACGTGACACGCATGGCCAATACCACCACGGCACGGCGACGACGATGAGCTGAGTCTGGTAGACACTACACAACAAGACTCCGTTAGATTGACATCGCTGGCAGTACCCATAGCCTATCAACGACGAAAACGACGACAAGGGCCATAAGCATGAAGAACGGGTGTATCTCTTATCATCTACTGTTTACCTATGGACATAGAATTTGTACACTACACCTTCTGTGCGTATTCACAATGATGGTCTACGGATTGATACGGTCACGAGCGCTTGTGCACATCGGTAGAAGTAGGTCCCGAGCCTACCTTAGCCGCTGGACATACTTGCAACGATTGAAGATGTCCTCAGTCACAGACGACGAAAAGAACGACGCCGATGTCCCATCTCACGACAACGAAAACGCTGCGGATCCAAGGTGTCTGCTTATCCTTTACGCAACAGAGACAGGAACTGCTCAGGAAACCGCCGACCGCATTGCTAGAGAATGTCGCAGAGTCTATTTCCAGTGTCGCGTATGCAATATGGCGACATACTCCCCGGTCCGTTAGGTAGTTTCATACATATCAATGGCTAACAAATTTACAGGAGGAATTGATCGCGGAAACGCTCGTCATATTTGTTGTCGCTACGACAGGATCTGGAATCGAACCCCGCGCGATGACACCGCTATGGAATATGCTTCTGAGGTCGGATTTGCCAGATGACTTGTTCGAAGACATGGACTTTTGTATCTTTGGACTGGGCGATTCAGCATACGAGAGATTCTGTTGGCCCGCAAAGAAATTATCCAGGAGGTTATTGGGGCTCGGTGCACGCGAGATTTGTTCAAGGGGTGAAGGCGATGATCAGCACCAGCTTGGGTACGTCTTCTATGCTTATCAGGCTCCCCAAGTACTGAAAACTTATTAGGTTAGACGGTGCCCTAGATCCGTGGATAGAACAACTACTCGAGGCGTTGCTTCACATATATCCGTTAGATTTGGAACTGGAGAAGCTCGGGTCCCTCAACAAACCACCATCTAGAATCACTACGAGGGATGTTTCATCAGAAGAGAAGTCCATCATACCCTTTGATGCTGACCAGACGTATTTCGATGTAACGGTGCGGTGCAACCGCCGCATTACAGCCGAAGACTGGTTTCAGGATGTCCGCCACTTGGAACTGGTTTCGGACTGTGACATCAAGTGAGCTCAGGCATGTACGATTCACCACTTTGAAAATGACGTCAGGCAGTTATAATCCTGGTGACGTCGCTGTTATTCACCCTATTACGATGGACTCGGAAGTGGACAGTTTTCTTGTCACGATGGGTTGGGCAAACGACGCGGATACACCATTCTCTATCACACACACTATGCTCGGTGCGTGTCCTTCCGCCTTTCTTGTTGTTGCTAATCAGTGATGAAAAGACCAATCGCTTCCTGACCATGTTCCGCGCGTTACGACTTTACGTATCCTTTTTACCCACCATCTCGATTTCAATGCTGTTCCTCGCCGTTCCTTCTTCCAGTTTCTTCGTCATTTCACGGCGGATGAGCTAGAGCGCGAGAAATTAGATGAATTTATCTCTGTCGAAGGCGCCGTGAGCCATGCCCCCCTTTCTATAGCCGAAACTGGAGCTCACGACACGGATAGGATGAGTTGTATGAGTACTGTCAACGCGTGAAGCGGACCATCCGAGAGGTACTCAGTGAATTCCGCTCTGCCCGCATACCCAGGGACTACGTTTTCGATGTCTTTCCTCCTCTTCGGGCCCGCCATTTTTCCATAGCAAGCTCTGCCAAGGTAATCGGCATTTCGTTCTGCTGTCCAGTGTCGATCGATGAGAATTTCAGCGTCACCCACGAGAAATTCATTTATGTGTTGCTATCGTAAAATACCGCACGAAACTCAAGATACCTCGGAGAGGAGTGTGCACCTCATATCTCGCTGCCCTTCAACCGGGTACGTGAAAATAACGTATCTAGACTTTATATGATGACGTTTACGCTACCTCAGGCGAAATGTTACGCATCTCCGTGGATCAAGGGCTCATCAAGTTGCCCGAGGACCTTGCTACACCAGTTATCTGTGTCGGCCCAGGAACGGGCGTTGCTCCGGTGCGCTCAGTTATAGAGGAGCGCATAGATGCGGGGTCTAACGGTACGGAGGGGTCTTGTGGGTATTACAGACCGACTCTAATAGTTTGTGCAGCTGTCACGCTTTATTTTGGGTGTCGTTCGGAGCACAAGGATCAGCACTACGGAGCCGAGTGGAAGATGTATTCAGAAAACGGGCAGATAACATACCGTGTCGCTTTTTCCCGAGATGGACCGGAAGGGACGAAGAGGACCTACGTTCAGGATTTGCTCAAGCAGGACAAAGAGAGGGTTTGGAATCTCCTCGGAAAAGAACAGGGCACGCTCATCATATCGGGGTGAGGTGCCAATTTTCCGCGTTAATCTGAGTCGTTCTGATGCATGTGGATGTGATGACAGGTCGTCCAACAAGATGCCCGCTGCCGTGCGCGAGGCCCTCATGAATGTCGCAGAAGACAGTGGGAAGCTACCAAGGGAGGAGGCAGTCGAGTTTGTTGCTGGTATGGAGCTCAGTGGGAGACTTATTGAAGAGTGCTGGAGCTAGTGGGCGTGTAATCAGCCAACCAAGCGTCCGATATAATCTGGCACGGAGTGGGACGCTGGTAGGATCAACTCGCCGTGCTCATTGCAACCGACCGATGGGATGATGCTTCAGTCTTCTAACCAACCCGAGCGCTCGAGTGTGGTCGTACCAACATGCACAACGGAGCAAAGCACCTGGGAAGACAGTTAGGACCAGCCCTCGACCTATTTGCCAGTTGAAACAGGATCCGACCAAGTGAGGGCCTTCGTGAGATAGAACGAACTGAGGGTCTGGGCCCGACCTCAATATTCGATGAATGTCCTGAATCATCATTCAAATATTCAGAGTTGTCAGTAAGGCTCGCAGAACTGTCGACCACTTCAACAGGATCTAGATTTGCTCTTTTCTTGTCGAACTGTGTTTCACTTTCCCAATACAGATAATGTCGATCAGCCGAGTGTGATCGAGAATGCAAGGTCTGACAGGTGAGGAAGACAATTTTGCACCAGCTTAGACGTCGAATGCGCGATAAGCTCGTCGAAAGAGATCTACCTTACCTCTACGGCAGGACGATTGATTATCTCAGGTCTGACTGCTAAATAACAAGTGTATTCCTCACGAATATATCTTTTGCAAAGTATGGCATAAATGCACATAGCAGCATGGGTCATAAGTATGGATCGAACACGCTGTCAACACCGTCGTGACATGTCCGTCAGGCCCCATCTAGGGAGCAAAGAGCGTGGTGAGGAAGGCGTCGCCAGCAGCACGAGGCTTGGGCGCCTTCTTAGCCTTCTTGTCCTTTTGGGCTTTGAGACGCTCCTGGCGGACTGTTCACAATTTATCAGAATGTGCAACGAAGAGTGCAGGATAAGCACGTACGTAATTCGTGACGACGGATCGTCTTCGCGTAGGGGTTCAGACGGAAGAGAACGCCCCTGTTGACCAAGGGGTTCTTCTTTTGTGTGTAAGGACGCTTCTGTACCTTGGGGCCGGCTGGGCGGACGACAGATTGGATCTCCGTGCTGTTAATGATGCCGGTTACATCTGGGTTAGAGATCTTGGCAGTGGGCAACCTGCGCAGCAAGGACCATCAGCGAGATGCACGGTAGCAATGTGTTGTGATGCATACAGGTAGTCCTTCTTGTATACAGATGCCTTGTCAAAGGTGCCGAAGACTTGATCAAGGAGGGCGAAGGCGCCTTCGGTGTAAATGATGAAGCGGCCAATGTGGCCACCGGGAGCGAGCTGGAGAAGGTTTAGCCTCCTGACGTTGACGAGCTCGACACCTGGCAAGTTGCGGAATGCCTTGACGATGCCGTTGTCCTCGTTGTATACGATGAGGGGGCCACGACGCTGGCGGTACCGACGGTTTCTCATTTTACCCTTTCCAGCACGGAGCCTGCGAGAGTTGGAGACCTTGACGACGTCGGAGTAGGCGTTGATGGTCTTGAGGAGTGCGACGGCTTCTTTGGTCTTCTTGAACGATTCGACAGCTGAAGCGACAACAAGTGGAACCTCCTCGACCTCTTCGATGCGGTGACCGCGGGCGAGAACGAGAGAAGGGAGAGCAGAAGCAGCGAGGGCGGAGACGGTGGCGAAGCGACGCTGGTTTTGGTTGACCTTGACGTGCCATTTGCGCCAGGTCTTGGTGGGTGCGAACATACGACCGCCACGACACATGTTACCGAAAGCACCCTATATGCGACGAAGTTTTAACCAACGGGGATGGAGAAGAAAAGGAAAAAGTAGCATGCCTGGCCAGAGCGGTGGGTGCCTCCACCTCCGACACGAGGGATACGGGCTACAGCGCGACCAGTACCCCATGATTCGGCGGAGGTTTGGTGGCCAGCTTTTTCGCTGACGGCGTACGCCTGGCGTTTGTTCTTTGCAAGGCTCTCTGGGTGACGATGGTGTGAGGGGGGTGCAAAAATGAGGAGCAGATCGTGGTGGACATACTGTGCACCTGAGCAACGACATCGAGCCTGATCGGGGCGGTAAGGACGGCGGGAAGAGGAAGGGAAGAGGAAGCCTCTGTGAACGGGGTAAGCAGCGATTGCAGATGTAGTAAAAGAGACAGACCAACCTCCAGAGACGGCGTGGACGGATACGGTGGGTCTTGAGGCCATGGCGTTGAGTCTTGAAGGTGTTGGGGAGCAGGTGTGTGTATGGGACACATTAAGGTTTGCAAGCCTCAGCACAAATACGTGTCAACAACTGTATTGTGAATTTGCTTATTCCATTTCCATTTCCATTTCCATGTTCGGCGATAGGAAGGCGCAATCGGAGACCCGCGACTTATCTCGAAGGTCAGCAGACCAACGACGAAACCCCGCCCGGCACCGAGGACTCGTTCGATAGCAGTGAGACTGGGGCAGGAGGACTGCCCGTGCGCAGTGAGACTGGGGGAAGAGATGCTCACGTCCGTGCCACTGCAGGAGGTCCGAGTGTCAGCGGGGGGGTCTGATGGCGCGACCCCTTAATTGATTTTCCATGAATCGGGGGGGTCGACTCCTCGATTGGGGGTGGCGTCTCGCCAAGATAAGCGAGATCTCAGATCCGACTCCCCGTTGCCTTATCTGGCCCGTGTCTGATCACCCGTCGCGGTAAAACGCATATACTCGACCACGACCACGGCGACGACGACAACCACCACGACAGAGACCACCACCGCACCCAGGATGGCACCCTCGCTGCCGTCGACGAGCACCTCCACCCCCGCCTCCTCGTCGGCCTCGACGATGGCCGTGTCCCCGTCACCCCCAGTCTACGGTGTCGCTCCCCCCGACATCGCATCTCTCCCCCACGTCTGCCCGACGACGTCCCACTTGCAGCCCTCCCATGATTCCCATCTCCACCCATCCTCGTCCCCGTCCACCACCACCCGCGCACCAGTGCCCCTGCTCTCTCTTGCAGAGTTTGGTAGAATGCACCTCGAACACGCCACGGTCCATCCCCCTGACTCAGTCCTCTTCCCTTTCCTCCACGGCCTGGAGGGTGACAACGATCCCCAGTGCGCCTTCTTCGCCTCCACCCCCTCCACCGCTGCCTCTGCTGCTGCGGGACTCGTCCAGGACAGCGCGGGTCGCGTCATTCGTCCACCAAGGTACAGGGGGCTCGTATGGGTGCTCTGTGACGAAGACATCCAGGGCGACCTGCCCCAGATATGTACAGCCCCGACTCGCTGGGAGGACGACCTCGCCTGCGACTCTGACTCTTCCGACTATTCCACGGACCAGGCGGAGCCTGACCTCGACCTCGAATTCGATGCCCCAGCAGCAGGACCATCCCAGCATTCGCGGCAACTTCATCCCGCTGTTCCACCCCTGGCACAACCCGACCCTTGCGCCATGGACGTCGATACTCCACCCAATCCCAGTGAAGAACCGCAGATGCACCCCCTCGCACTGCGCATCGCCACCTCCAACAACCTCCACCATCTGTCACACGACCGCCGTCACTCTGATTCGTCCTCGTCGGATTCCGCCTCGACGGACGGGTCCTCTTCTACTAACTCGGGTTCTGGCTCAACTAGCGCTACGTCCCTTCCATCTCCACTTTTCCCACCCAGCCCATCTTGTGCAGCATATCCAAATATGTGTGAAGAAGACCACCTTCTAGATGAGGCTCACAATGGCCGTATCACTTCTGATTCTCATTCGGAGGCGCAACACATCCAGGATCCCCCAAAGCCAACCTGTCCTCCCATTCTCACCTCTACTTTTCTTCCCTCACAGCTCATACAACCCTGTCAGTCAGCGCCAGACAACTTCCCACTTCGCACGGACGACTGGCTCGAAAGCACCAACTGCGAATTCAAACCTGCCATCGTGCCAGACGGCATTAGTCTTCGAAACTTTGGCATACAGGTGGTAAGTACATCGCTCTCTTTTGGCATAGAACGGTTCCAGGCTTTCTCTATCTTCCCTTGTCCCTGAATAGCATATATTCAACTTATGGAAGGTGTGATCCTATGAACGCTCAAGAAGCCCTTTCGTCTTTCGTTATCTACGTGGATGCCATTTCTTTCTAACCCAAACTCAAATCGTGCCACCAATACTCACGCGATCTCTCTCACACAGCCTCTTTACACGTCCATATCGGACATTGTGGTCTATTCGCCTCGAGGCCCGTCCCCTGCTGCCTTGCGCCTTGCCGCACGTTTTAGACGGGCAGTAGAGAAAAAACGATCAGAAAGACTAGACAAGTGGGTCCGTACGCGAGGGGAGAGTGCCCGCTCAGAGAAGGAGGATGCCTATGTCACCCCGGAAGGGTTCCTCAAGTATGGTGTCTATGTTTTGGACGCCGATGCAGATGCCATCAGGCGAGAAATTCCTTGGATGATCATGCAAAGAGAAGGCGAGTGCGATAAGACGTGTGCAAATGGAACTTTCCCCCAAGTGGAAGGGTGTTACACCCCTTCAGGATGCTCTGGTCGCTGTACATCAACCCTTGATGGCTCTTGGCGGTCTGAACATGCCCTGGAATCTGATCTGCTCGTCAAGCAGCCACGAGAGCCTGAAATCGAGCCTGAGGTGCTCGCCACGGAGCCCTCTGTACAAGTCCCAGAGGAACCACTCTCACCTCCTCGCCCAACCTACACTCGATCTCGGTCGCATACACATCCATATCATCCACGGGATGGCCAGCGTTCGCATCGCGAACGTCCGACGACTGACACCGTCCAGTCGCCTGTCAGTGGCTCCACATGTACACCTCCACTACCCCGTCCTATCGTAATACATCAGGACCCCACTTCTACGTCTGTTAATCACCATTCATGTGTTCTATCACCGTTCGGCCATCTCGCTCATACCAGCCCCGGTAATCACCATGAACTCCACAGATGCAAGCGGACTAACACCATCGACTTTGCGCGACGCGAAAAGGAAGAAATGAGAGACCTCACGCGAGCCTCCGAAATCATTACGGTCTGGGGCGTGGGCGCCGAATCGGTAAGTACAGCCTGTCTATCTACTCATCCCACCCACATATCCTTGTGAATAGGACCACGTTCATTCCTCCAAAGCCACCCCTGCAACTTGCTGGGACCCTCATGCCGGTCAAGTCTTCCTGGGCAACTCGAACGATGTACCCGTGTGGACTCCTCCATCGAAAAAGAAGCGGAGGGCTGCCAACAGTGATACCAACGCATCTATTTTCCCTCGGAATCATCACAGGCACCATGAATCCTTTATGAATAACCTAGAGAGACCATCTCCTTTCGAGAGTGAAGCCAACTCACCCTCACTGGGGCGAGGCTTTGATATCTGCATCGAATGCCGTGAGTATGCGCCTCTCCCAAGCACTGCGCACCTCCGCGCAGTCGAGGAACACGTGCGCACGTTGGAGATGGAGTGGGTAGAGCAGTGCCAGAGGGTAGCCGCCAACGGAGGAGAGAATATGGACGTGGATAAAGACAAGATCCCTCCCAGACCGCCGCCGCACCCTTCTGCCATTGTCCACTTACCGTTCCCGAGCTCGCAACAGGCCATGCCGTCGATGCTGAGTTCACTTATACCTCTGATCCGGTTCTTGGAGAAGCTCATCACGCCCAGCCGGCTTGGTGGAGGCGATCGTGCAATTGGCATTCGAACTGGGACGCCGGGAACACCACCGAAGGGGTCCCGTCTTCCTTCTTTTCCGTGGTCCCACGGCAACGGACACGAAAATGGAGGATCTATGCACGCGAATGGCCACGGGAATGGGAATGGGAATGGATACGGGATACCGATGCTCCCTCCGGCGCACCGTCCCAGACCACTCAAGTTGCTCCTGTACTCGAGCGACGGATATACTGAGTCGTCTGTGCCTGCGCTTTGTCTACTTATGGCAGTGAAAGGATTAAGTCTCCCCGAAGTATATCTAGAGATGCAGGTCAGTTGATTCACACTCGTCGCTGGAATGACCTTCGTCTTAGATTGATTTTCTTTACAGGTTGTGAAGCGGCGCTCGTTCTTCGTGTACCAGGCGGAGGTGGCTTTACTCAAGAGAGTCGAAGCGCGGCTTGGAGTGAGCAATGGACAGGGTCACTCGAGGTTGCATGCGTTTGGATACCGGGACATACCCAGGGGACTGGCCGCACCTCCAGGCCCATTCATGACCGTTCCCACCGAGGACCCAAATTTCGACTCGAACCTGTGTCTGCGGCCACTGATGCTGCATACCCCTCCTAGTAGTGTTCCTTCAGGGATGCGTGGCGCCACAACTCCCATTGCGCATCGCGCAACTTCGCCAAGTATGTTAGATGTGCGGGCCGAAGAGGAGGTGAAACTGCCGTCGCAGAGCCTGCTGAGACGGCCGAGGGCTAGCACGTTACCGTCATTCATACCGGATCATCAGAGTTGGTTCGACGACGCGAGGTTCGATGGAAGTTTTCCCAGTCGGGTACTCCCGTTTTTGTATCTTGGGAACCTGTAAGTCCTGTTTTTCTATTCTCCACGGGGATAAGACCGACTCATTGGGTGCGCAGAAACCACGCTTCGAATGCGTATATGCTCCATGCGCTGGGCATCACGCATGTCGTCTCCGTTGGCGAATGTGCGCTCGTGCCGCCCCCTCAAATGAGCAGTACCGCTGGTGACGTCGCTCCAGCCTGTCCCATTCAGTGGAGCAGGGGTGCGCAGTGCATCCCTGGACAGGGGCCGAGCTCCCTCTGGATCGAAGAGCACGAAGGACGGATCGAGGTGCTCAACATCGAGGGTGTGTGCGACGACGGGATCGACACGCTCGAGCACCAGCTGCACCCGATCTGCACCTGGATCGAGAAGGCGCGTCAGGCAGGTGGGCAGGTGCTCGTTCACTGCCGCGTGGGCGTGTCGCGGAGCGCGACGGTGACGATCGCATATGTGATGCAGCATCTTGGGCTGAGTCTGGTGGAGGCGTATCTGGTGGTGCGCAGTCGACGGTTGTCGGTGCTGATCCAGCCGAACATGCGGCTGCTGTATAATTTGTTGGGGTGGGAGGTCAAGCTGGCGCGTGAGCGCGCTGCGGGTGACGAGCGAAAGTTGAGGGAGGAGCTTACGAAGGCGTTGAGCTGGCCGTATCTGGCGAGAGAGGTGCATGCGCTGAATGAGAAATATCTCGGCTGAGTAGTTCCCCCTTTTTCTTTCAGTTGTACTTGTGGCTTCACTAGTGTATTATCTTTCTGTAGTTTGTACCCTTATCGAGCATGGGTGGGTCTGCGGCATACTGACATATTTTCTGACTACATTACTTACCTTGTACCACCTGTACTGACTGACGTGGATGCACTTGAAAGTCTCATAATGAGAACCTGTCCCTCCGTAATGACCCCTCTCGTACCAGACCATCATGGGCAACGCCATTTCCCTCGCGCGCCTTGCCCTAGCCGACTACATGGACACCTTTCAGCAGTATCGTGTCGTGCGAGAACGCTTGAACATTTCGCCAGGCCTTCCCGTCAACAACCCCAGCCGCTCCTTCTGGATGCACCCGCCCTCGCCTATCGCAAAGCACTGCTCGGAACTTCCAGAATATGCTGATTTCGTGGTGATAGGCTCGGGTATCACCGGGACGTCCGTTGTGAGGAGGTTACTGCATGGATGCAAGGAGGCCGGCGCTGTGGAGAATGTGAGGGTGGTGATGCTGGAAGCTCGGGATGCATGCTCAGGTGCGACGGGGAGGTACGTCCCATCGCGGTCTCATTGATATTGACATTGACCCCTATGTAGGAACGGGGGACATATATCGCCGGCTCTCTACCATGACTGGGCGTCGTTGCAAAACCAGTACGGGGATGCAGTTGCAGAGAAGATCATCAAGTTCCGCCTTGCACACCTTCATGAATTCCGACAGGTAGCGGCGGAAGAAGGCATACTGGAGGCGTGTCAGTGGCGAGAAGTTGATATGGTGCAGGCGTTTTACGAAAAGGGGTTGTTTGATAGAGCCAAGGTGATGTTGAGGAAGTACCAACAAGATCTTCCATTTGAAGCGTCACACCACCAAGTGTACGAGGCGGCCCAGGCAAGAGAGGTACTGTAGCATGACTATGCTCTGTTCTGGTTGGCACCAACGGGGAAGTGACTAACTAACAAATTTCCAGATCTTTCATCTGGCAGATGATGTTGTAGGATGCATTGTTGGTGGGGCTGGTGCCGTCCATCCATATAATTTTGTTACGGGAATCATCGCGAATCTCCTCGCGCGTTATCCAGCCAAGTAAGTCGAGTTGATCACCTCAATGTCAATCCATGGCTAACAAGTTGCAGTTTCTTCCTATGTACAAATATGCCTTGCACGTCGATAACAGGATCCTCGACCTCGACTCCATACTATACCGTGGTCACGCCGAATAGAAATGTACTCACCCCACATGTTATCCATGCGACCAACGGTTGGTGCTCCCATCTCCTCGAGCCCATGCGTGCCAAGATCATCCCGATACGAGGTAACATGACGACACAACGTGCGGGCCAATCTCTCCCGCCCACCACCGTATCGCGCTCATATGTCTTCAGCACGACTGCTAAGGCTGGATACGACTATCTCACGCGGTTGCCAAATGGCGAGCGTGAGTTGATGCTTGGGGCTGCGGCGTACTCGCAAAAGATGGGGTTCGACAACGTTGGGATTACAGACGATAGCGCGTATGACAAGCACGTTGGAGCCCACCTGGGCGGAGCCTTGCCGAGGTATTTTGGCGAGGAGAATTGGGGCGCCGAGGCACAGCCGGCGGACGACCATGTAGGGGTGGTCTGGCCCAAGGGCCGTGTTAAGGCGAGGTGGAGCGGTATCCTCGGTATTTCCGTTGACTGGATGCCGTGGGTTGGACGTTTATCGACGAAGATATCGGCGCGTCCACCGCCTCCTGTATCATCTTTGCCTCGATCACGGGACGCGGGACTCTTTGGCTCTTGTCCTGGGGAATGGATTGCTGCGGGTTATACTGGAGAGGGAATGGTGCATGCATGGCTAAGTGGTAAGGCACTTGCAGAGATGATTCTAGGAGGCAAGAGCAAGCAAGCACTTTCAGAGTGGTTCCCTGAGGTTATGCAAGTAACTCATAGCAGATGGAAGAGAGCAAGGCCTGAAAATCTGTGATCACCTTGTTTACAAGGTCACTGCAACTGGAAAATGTGACCCCTTTTCTGTCATCCATGAATATTGATGTTTTGAATGAGTGCTCAAGGTCCATGTGAAATGAACTCAGCTGTTCTCTGATGTAAGATAGCTTTGTTGCAATAGTAACATGTAAGAATTGTCTGTGAAAAAGTCATAAGGCTTGCAAGTGGTAGTACCTAGTATTGTGAGGAAGTGATACTATGAATTAACATGAAGTCTGTCCATCTCCAGAACTTGCAGATACCTTTAATGATTCTCAATGTAGTCTTTTTTGGTCCTCATGAGACAATCGTCTTGTTGCATGAACAAAGTCTCTAAGAAGATGAATGGTGCCTTTCCCGTGGCTTCGTGAAATGACAAAGTACACATTGAAAGGTGAGTCATCCTGTGGGAGGTGATCAGATGTCTACAATGCAGTACTCAATCATCTGCCCTTGTGAACAATAGTCAGTGAATACATAGTAGGCTGGTGTGATGGGCAACTGTTGTATGATGTGAGTCGAGGACCAAGCTTATTTACTGATGGGCCTGCTGGACATGAATATGCCAATGTTGTCTGGAGAGGGGAAGATATCTTCAGACTTCAGCTGGAGGTCATCCATGCATTGTACATGGAATCACAACATAGAAATTGAGCAGCCTGGCAGTATCCTTCCAGATGGCCCGAGCTTATTCACATATTTTGATAGAATGGAGCTGCATTAGAAAGGCAGTGGTTGCCAAGAGCGGGCGAAGCAATCGAGTGCAAGCAGGGATCAGGGGACGTCATCATAATGGCAGAGGACACGAATGAAATGGTCGAGGTGGTCGAGATACCGGAGGTTGTGGACATTGTCAGGGTGGCTGTGCTGGAAGGTGATCCAGAAACGGGGGCTGAGGTCAATGACAGCAACGCGATGGCATACAGAGGCTCGCCATGGTTCAAGCAAGTGGTATTCTACTGTAAAGACGATCAGCATAGCGAAAACGGAATGAGAGACGCACCTGAGGTGCACAGCGTGCCACTCAAGAGGGAGCTGGTATGGTGTGGAAGCGGCAGTGCAAGGGGCTTGAATGGTGATGAAAACGCGTCAAACGCGTCAATTTGGCGTGGACGCACACATTGGGGGCATGAGGGTGTGTATGGGCAAGTTGAATAGCCCTAGGAGCTATGCAAACACATTGAGAATGCACATGGACGTGTGTACAGTTCACTACAACGACTAAAAAACATTCCGCCAGTCGTCAGAGGGCACTAAACGAAGTTGAAACCGCCAAACTTACCTAGTGGCGATGGAGTGAACACGAGTCAAATGTCGTAGGGGACCACTCGAACCGCTCGAGCGTACGCATGGATATACCAAGTATCGAAAGTGTCACGAAGACAACTGGAAACGGTGTCAACAATGTCAGAACGCATCGAGTGAAGCTCAGGACGCAAAACTCACGTGCAACACATGAAATCAAACTGCCCAAGCATTCGTCATCCAACCATGGAAGTATGCCGTTGAGGTCCTGGGCACTGCGAGTTGCGCGTTCGAGATGGCAAGGGCAGCACGACGAGCGGCGGCAACGTCGACTCAACGCGATTCGAAGAAGCGTGGCTAGTAGCTGCAGATACTCAGCATGTGCAACAGTACCAGCAATTGCAAGACTTACCAGCATTTCCAGACCACCCGTAAAGCCTCGAAAATGTTACTTTAAGGTAACTGGACCTAAACGTCGACACAGAAGAATTAAACTCGCAACTGTAAACATCAGTCGAACAGCAAAGATAAAAAGGGCTCACCTTGGACGTGATAGCGCGATGTGGTCGATGTGGAGCCGGCGAATGGGAATCGGACCACGCGAACATAATGTTTATGGACTCTGGAGCCAGTAGTAGTGGTGCCATTTTCGCAGCATGCATGCTCGGTAAACAAGGTGCCTGTCGTCTATGACGGCGCTATTGTTCTGGTATCATAATCCGCTGATAGTACCGTACGGGTTATATTCATAACAGGCGTCAAAGGGGAGTAAAATAAAATATCAACGGGCTCAACTTCCAAACCCACTTAATTCTTTTACTTGGAGTTAGCCCAGTAACCTTTCAGTTTCTCCATGACCATTTTCACGTCTAGTTTTTCGTGTTGTGCAGCAGCTGATAATTGTCCACCCGGCCGCCTTGATGCCACTAACTGCACCGCTCACCAGCCAGTGTCTCGCCCTCCAGATTGCATGCTCCCTAACATCCACCCTATCAGGGCGCACACGGTGTTCATTGTCCACCACCGTCACGAGAGTGCTGACAGTTGTAACAATAGAAGCAAGACCAGCAGAAGCTGAGATCATGAACATGATAACCATTTGCAGTTTTGCAGCCTGAGAGACCGAAGAACCTCCGAGGATTGCACCAGTCATCATACCGGGTATTGAAATGATACCAATGACACTAGATCGAGTAAAATTAGAGCTATTGATGCCTCCAATGGCGCGCTTGTCACAAACCTCATCTGATTGATGGTTGGTGTCAGTGCGAGACGGAGGGCTTCACGGGCGATCGGTGTACAAGCCTCGAATCGAGATGCGCCAAAAGCGAGATGCATCTCGACCTTGTCACGGTTGTCGCTGGAGGTTTCGGTGAGACCACTGAAAAGTAAGGCGCGCGAGAAAGGGTACGTGCTATATCTCTTTTAGGACGTATGCAGTGGCCACCACAATGCCCGAGACCGTGTTGCCACAAAGCATGCCCACAATTGGAACTTACCAGAGGGGAAGAGGTCAGCCCAGTCACTGGAACAGAGCGGGAGGGAGGCTCATTTCTCACTATATTGTGCTGGCTTCCAAAATGGTTCTACCACCATTGCATATCGCGTACCGATTATGGAAACCGGGATTGTCGAGCCCAACATTGACAGAAGGACTGAGGTAAACTACGAAGTTGTTCACTGAACATGGGACGAAGAAAGGCGCACGGTGACACTCACCATGTTATGAAAGCGTTTCTTGGAATTGTTGGCCACTTAGAAAATGATTTGAGTAACAACACTGAGGGATGCAACATTCTCATTCACCAGCTTCGATGGTACCCATGAAATTCAACAAGACTTTCGGAGACCCCACTATTGTTAGCGAATTTCCAAGTCCCCACGAACTAGTAGGAAACATACAGGCTATTCCTGCAACTGCCCATGGATTATTCGTCTCAAACACGCGCTGCAACAGTAACCCTACGATGGCAAGTTGTATGATACATCGCAAGGCGGAAGTAACAAGTGAGTTCCCGACGCCCAGGTTGAGCGATGTGGAAACTACGGCGTTGAAGAGGATGAACGAAAATCCAAGGCCAACATTTACCCATGTGAGATGGGTAGAATCCTCTGCGGGGGGGCCGTCCATCGAGGTGTCTTGGTGTGTGTGCGCTGCACTGTGCTAAGGCTGGGAATATACACTGTAACTGAAACGAAAATAGCCGGTGATTAGCATCGTTGACACTGACGATCTCTAGTTCCTCCTAGTTAGTCGAAACTTGTCCAGATAATATTAGCTCTCAACCACGCCATCGTCATTGATCAGGATGTATATTGTGCGATCATTCCACATAAACTTCCCACTGCTAGCTGCGCAATGGCGTTTTAGGGGTTAATTTACCCTTCGAATGACCTGCAGATTGTACGTATCCACCATCATGGAGGGCACAGACAACGACCCAATGTTTGTAGGTATGCACGCATCAGAAACCACCAAACTGCAGCGCACAACGAGATCTTAAGGACGAGTCTACCGAAGTAACCCCGTGCATCTCTTGAACTGAGTTGGCGTGTGCTGGACTTGCGACACGGTCCCAGGCTAATAACTCCTTTCCAAGATCCATAGTTTCTCTGTCACCTCCATCTCCAGAAAGTGTGTCCACTCTAGAAGAGTTACCTCCCAGAGTGTCCGCCTTTTCAGACTAGCCAACATCTGCTTGTTCAATTTCCACCTTTGGAACCCCATAATACGGTCAACCACATTCCATTCACCAGGTCCGATTTCTGGAGACTCCGTGATTAGATGTGTGAAACCGGAAGAGGATAGCATAGCGGGTGTCAGCCCCTCAGTCTTGTTATACGTCCAGCTAACTGCTGTTATTACTGGATCGGTTCCAGTGCCAAACACTAGGGGAAAGGATGGAGGGGCGTGTTCGTGAAGAAAGAGGGAGGCGCCTGTCTGGGCAGCTAGATTGGAAATATGGACGTGAACTATGGGAAATGTAAAATCGGTCTCTACATCGAGTGCCAAGTGCGACTCACTGTTCTCCTGTCCCGCGTAGCGTTCGTTAAATGCTGCTAGTGCAACTCCACCCGGATAGTTCATCATCGATGCTTTGGTGGACAAGATTGTCAACACAAGGTTAAGGAAGAGGAGACATAGCGCAACGAGCATGGTAAAATGTCGGAATACGAATCCTTTCTTGCGGGATACCCTGGCCGAGGTGACAATTCATGTGCATCTAATCAAGAGCAATTAAGTGAGAACTTACAACCATCGCATGCCTCTCGCTGCCGCGATGTTTGCCAGAGGGACTACATAGATGACGAAACGCCATTCCTTGTGGCCCAAAGCACTCAGGAACAGAATGAACAATATCGGAGCCACGAGAAGCGACCGAATACGGTGATCCAGAGTGACACCAAGGGCTGCCAACGGGCCAGCTCCAAGTAGAAGCTTGGGCAGATAGGTGGTGAAGTATGTGTGCGAGGAAGATGTCTGGGTGACAATATGAGGACTGCGAGAACCAAAACCATGTTACAAATACAAAGAAACCACTCACGCCCCACTCTGCACTCTTCCCGAGGTAAACATTGAAATAAAGCCCATACAGTTCAGGCCAAAGTGGCCACTCGTCCCAAAAGTAAGAGTCAACTGCGACGGTCAGTCCTGCGGGATCGCGACACTAAGCATATACTGTGGGTCTATTCGTGGCTATGACTCACCAGCCGATGCGACACCAGTAATCAATCCCACTTTGATGAGCCTCCAAAGTGTGATGTGCCCTTGGATCAGAAGTTGGAGTGCAAGAGGTGCGAGAAGCAGTGTGACCTCGGAGCGAAACACTACGGCTGTAAATACTAGAAGAGCAACCGCGACATCAACACTCGTCCCCGAAGGGCGGTTCGAATGAGGTGCACGATTGTAAAGTGCAAAATACGCTAAATTGACTGTTATATAAAACGTTACAGTGATCATCTCTTACATCAGTCAATGTTAATCGTACCAGGGAGCAAGGCGAACATATTGGGGACTGTGCGGCTCATCCAGAATGGGATGTGAAATTCAGACAGCATCAGTAATGCAAATAGCCAACTTGTGGGCCGTCCAAATCGTTTCGAGACTGCATGCCTGATGAGAATAAGGCCACAACTGTTCAGAGAAGCGAGTACTAGGCGCACTGCATGAACATGTAAGTCTCGAAAAAGAATAAGAAACTGAATGCGACACACGAGTGGTTTGCAAGTCCGTCTTTAATCGGACGAGACCCAGAAGAGCGCCAAGAGACGCAGCTGGCGCAGTCAACCACCCCAGGAGGATGCTGGCTATGAATGTGCGCGGTACGGCGCCAGGGAATGTTTTATGGTCATACTACATGCAATGTCAGTAACGAGGAAAACAGACGATGTCGAATGGCTTACCTTGGTCAGAAACTCTGGTCTAACACTATACATAAGGACGTCGTGAGCAGCATGGAGGTTAAATGACTCCTCTACTTTTGTGTAAGGTGCGAGAAAGACATATGTCCAGCTTATGGCAAGGATTAGTAGGTCGATCAGAATCCCGCGTATAAGCCTGCCAGAGACCCCCATTGTGTATGTATTGACGAAGTTCAAAAGAGCGTCAGCACCAGTTGTATTTGAGGCGACAAATAGGATGGGCAAGTTGGGCAGCTCCAGTCAGCTGGTAAACGTGTGGCTGCCTGAACCTCAGCGACGCCGGTCGCCAAATGAAGGAACAACTCCATCTTCCAGCTTGGAGACTGACGTATAGTATTGATCATGGCAGATCCGTTCAACGCTCTAGCTTATGGAAAGATGGCTATTTATGCCAGACGCCCTGCACGAAAGCCCTACACATGCCGCAGCGCTGGGTCGTTGGCGAAACGCACTAGGTGGCGTGCCAGTTTCCGGGTTCTCGACGCACTCACGGAATCACCCCCGAACTTTCGTGTGGATTAGTAGTATGCAGAAGAACAGGATTTGTCGCCATGTCGTCAAGATACACTTGCAGATGAAGCATATCTGCCCCCTCTGTGACGCAGTTTTTAGTCGGAAACAGACCCTCCACACCTCTCCACACTCATGTCAGGGCAAGACATTAAAATTAGTGATTGAACCATATACTTGGAGTGAGTGCTTCAAAACCATTGCTTGCCATGGGGGGAAGGGGGACAACAATTGTCACAGTCAGTATGAGAATATATGTAATACACATGCCAATAGGTACAGCAGATTCTTGACATGTTTCAGAATGAAATCACCGTTACTCAACTTTCTTTGCCTTTTCTTGTCCGTAGACCAGTTTATCCACATCCTCTTTATCACCCTCCAGCTTCAATAACATGCCCCATACTGGGGTAAGAAACGGTACGAACATCCCCACGCGTCGCTGATACGCCTCGTACGCAATCGGATACTTGGACAGTGAGATTGACTCCGTAAATCTCGTTGACGAAAAAAAGAGCAGGCACAACAAGAGACAAGGTGCCAGTGGTGTCAGGCGAGTGACAACGCCAGACGATGATAGCTTTGGAGCATCGGGAGAGATGAGTGGGAAAAGGTTTATTATAATCTAAAAATAGTCGTATCATCGACTTTGAACAGTAGTTTGCAGACACACCCAGAATGTTTGTTCGCAAAAGAAATTCGGATGTCTTGACCACGCCCAGAGACCTCTGGTGATGAAGCCACGGTCTGCATCACGCTTTGTCCATAAAATGCGTGCTCCAAACCACTCATTTCTGTTCAGTTGACTAGAATGCTTGAATGTCTGGAACGAGTATTGTTGATTGTCGGCAATGAATTCCAATAAAAGGGTCAGAAATCCAAGGGCGCCAAGGGCGTAGTCCGATGTGCTCAAGGTTGTATGGGGTTGTGTTATAGCCATTTTTACCGGAACGGCTAATAGGAAAAGGAGGATATTTTGTGCAATTGCTATGGAATTCTTAGACATTGAATTTGAAACTATGGTTCACATACGCACCGATGAAAGTAAGGTTGAAAACCTGGAATAGCCATGAAGGAGTTTTCTGACGAATGATATCCCAGCGATAATCTTCGACCTTGCTATTGAACAGTCAAGAACATTCACCGTTTCATAAATTAAATTAACCTACGGATTGAAAAGACCACGACGCCAAGTATTGTAATTCAACCTAGATAATAGGATGGTTTACCTTCTGGAGAAGGGCAGTGCAACAATTTGCATACCTGACCATCCACGTAAACTGCGTTGTGGGGATTACAACGGTACTGAAATCGAAGGTAAAAACAAGCGTACCACCAAGGCAAACATGAGGAGCGCACGGGGGCTAAAACTATCCGTAGCAGACTGCTGAATTGACTCTGGTGTATAAGGATAAAAGTAGCTGGGCGCTGCCAGTGGCCAGAGCGGTAAAAGAGTATAATATGCCGTGTAGATCGTTGGAAGAATAGTCCATAGTCTGTCTACCTGACCCACATTTCCAGTTAGAAGCGATAGAATATATGTGGTAGTTGTGACGGCGATGCAGAACTTGACTGGCCATTCGAGAATGGGATCCATGATGTGGACGATGATCGAGGGAGAGGTTCGGACTCCAACACTGATGCAGGGCCATTATATAATACTAATAGCTCCATGTCACAGCCACCCAGATTGTTTCTCCCCAGTCTACCATGTCGACCAGTGTCCTCTTCTCAACCTTCCCGCCGTTCCCGACCCTGTCACTCTCGGTACCATCGGAGACACGCATCGATTCTCTTTACAACCTTCTCCTTCATCGCTACCCTGATCTTCCAGCTGGGGACTGTCTAAGCATATCATCCCATTCTGGTTCAGTCGCTCCTGATGCCTGTCTTTCCGACTTTCATGGCGAGTGTTCCAACCTTGTGGCGCTTCGTCTTGTTCCGCGACTTCTTGGTGGCAAGGGTGGTTTCGGATCGCAACTGCGTGCTGCTGGTGGCCGCATGAGCAGTCAAAAGACCAGTAACAACGACTCATGTCGGGACCTGAGTGGTCGGAGGCTCAGCACGCTCAAGACTGCCAAGAGGTAGGTTCGGTTGGACGACTTGTGCATGTCTTGACTGAATATTCTATGAAGGCTTGTCGACTACATGGAACACGAGCAGGAGCGCAAGAAAGCAGCAGCAGACGTTAAGAAAGCCAAACTTGAGAATCTCGAGAAGAAGATTGCTGCGGCTTCGATAGACTTGGAAGCGCATGCAGGAAAGAAGCATCGGTTTGATGACACGGAATACCTGGAGGAGAGTAGAGAGCTAGTGGACAATGTGAGATCGGCAGTCACAGCAGGTGAGCTGCCTATCGCACAATTTACTTCCGCTGTTTTCATGCTGAGCATTGTGATAGGTCTTCTCAAGAAAAAGAAGAAAGCCAAGATGAGCCACCCTTCTGGCTCGCCAGAGGCTTCTTGCAACTCTGCGGGTACCACACTTGCGACATCGACGAAAGTACATGAGTCGAAGCCACCAGGAGCTGCAGTATCATCTATTTCGGTCACGGCATCTGCTTGAAAATGTGATTGATTTGTATTTTATAGAGCGTATATATGTGAATAGCTGTCGAGCCTGACACATGATATGCGTTACATGATCCTTGTGATGTATGAATGCGAAGCAAAGCTGTAGACCAAGGTAACCTGATTTTATGATTGTGATTGGATCAACTTCAGAATATACCCTTCCAAACCTCCACAAACCCAAAGCTCCTGCACACTTGCTCCAACAGGACGTACATTATACCGCTTCTTTCCCTCAGGGCTAGTCACGACAACCGCGCCATCGCGCATGCTTACCCGGATCTCATGTCCCCGATTGACTGTCAGTTCTCCATCCTTGCCTCCTGCACCACGAATACCATCCTTTGCATACCTCTCCGTAAAGTCCTTGACAAGCTCTGGGCATTCCACACACACGAGCCCATTATTAATCGCATTGCGCTTGAAGATATCCCCGAACGAGCCTGCAATGACGATGGGTATACCTGCGGCCTTGAGTGCCGTCGCAGCTTGCTCGCGCGACGAGCCTGTTCCAAAGTTGTAACCCGAAATAAGGACCACGCCTTGCTTCGAGTTTTCAGACGCAGGAAGGGGTGACTGTTCATTAAGGAGCGACGAAACGACACCAGCGAATGATGTATCATAGTTCTCCATGACGACCTCGGCTTGACGCTCGAGAGTGATGTCGTCTTGGTAGGTATACTTGCCGGGGTACAAGGCGTCCGTGCTGAGGTTGTCCTGAGGGACGAAAAGGAGTCGTCCGGAGAATGCAGCAGGGAAGCCAGGCAGGAGAGGTTCATCGTGACTAGACACAGCAGATGATGTTGACGCAGACTCGGTAACCGCAGCGGAGAAAGAAAGTGAACTAGCAGGTGGTAGACGCTTGGCATCCAAAGAGTCTGGACCACAAATGTGTCCCTTGATGGCACTGGCTGCAACCACAGCAGGGCTAGCCAAGTACGCTTGAGCCTTCGGATGGCCCATGCGACCCTTGTAGTTTCGATTTGTAGCACTGATACCTGTCTCGCCCTCCTGAAGCAAGCCTGTACCAAGTCCTATGCAAGGGCCACATCCTGCAGGCAAAACCTTTGCACCGGCAGTGATGAGGGTATCCCAGTCTCCAAGGCGTTCAGACTCCTGCTGCACCACGGAGCTAGCGGCGGCAATGTAGAATTCGACACCAGGTGCCACTTTGTTGTCCTTCATCACAGCCGCTGCTGCTGCGATATCAGAGACGCGGGAGTTGGTGCAGCTGACCAGGTATGCTTTTTGAATTGGGATGCGAGCTTCCTCGAGTTTTGGGAGAGGCGTCGAGACCTTGACGCTATTCGGGCCAGAAACATGAGGGACGAGCGTAGAAAGATCAAACAAGAGATGCGAAGCATATTCAGCACCCGCATCGGAGGATAGTGGAACAGATCGCAGAGCGTCGAGACGTCGTCGATTGAGACGAGGATGCTCTGGAAGTGGTGGAATAGAACTGGACGCCAAACTGTGGAATTCGCGTTTTCTGAGACCACGGTCATACCAGTCCAGTAGCGTCTGGTCAACGGGGAAGACTCCGGCAAGCGCACCCCATTCAGTGGTCATGTTGGCAATCGTGAGGCGGTCGTCGACGCTGAGAGCGAATACACCTTCGCCAGTGAACTCGATGGCGGCATTCAGTACTTCGTCCCTGTTGAACGAACCACAAAGAGCGACTATCACGTCTTTGCCTGTCACGCCAGGTGGTAGCTTTCCCTTGAATTCTACCTTGATCATGCGCGGTACTTGCCACCATGTTTTCCCCGTTGCCCAAAGCGCAGCAGCATCCGTACGGACGATGGGTGTGCCCACACACCCCACACCGCCGTACATATTGCTATGGCTGTCGCTAGCAACCGTGAGCGTGTAGGGGAAAGCATATCCTTCTTCGATGAGGACTTGGTGCCCGATACCCCGGCCTGCAGGATAGAAATCGACGCCATGTTCCCTGCCAAACTCTTCTATTTTGAGGTATTTTGCTAAATTCTTTTCGGACTTGTTCTGCACATCATGGTCAAGTGTAAATACAAGCTGCCTGGGATTGGCAATCCTGGTAGCGCCAATGGATTTGAACCTGGAATGCAGAGTGCACGTGGTCAGCAACAGTAAGAACGGAATCGCAGACAAGAGGGGCACACTTGGATATAACGGGTCCAGTGTTGTCGTGGGTCATAACATGTTCTGGGCGAATCATGACATAGTCTCCTGCTCTGACCACCTTGCCAGCGGGGAGACCGACGGCATACTTTTGGACGACCTTTTCGATTAGCGTTTGTGGGTTCGCTGCAGTTGCGAGGAAACGGAACGAGCCAAGATGATTTCTGGCCCGCCAGGCCGACGCACCTGACAGTCCGCGCATCGATGCGTTGCTCGTCGTCCGAATAACAGACTCTTGAGCTTGAATGTTCTAGTGACTGCTCGGATCAGAGGGATATATATGGCATGGTCCTAAAAAGGAAGGCGAGTCATCTTTCCCACGATCCCCAAGGTCTTTGGGACGCGCAACCCTCTCTGCTGCCAACCAGAACCACATCCAACACAAGAAACGGTAGAAATGGCTGATCCCAGTGGTGCACCCCCGCAACCAGGCCCAAATGACATTTCAACCGCGATTCTTCGGCCAAAAAAGTCGTGCGTACTGTGTTCGTTGTCGAAATGGGATCGTACTAACGGGTAGCAAGACCGAATCGGCTCATCGTGGACGAGTCTGCCACGGATGACAACTCTGGTGTGTTTGTCGAGCCTTAACTATGAATCCGGCTAACATTCCATCTCAGTCGCCACTATGAACCCTGCTACAATGGAGACCCTCTCCTTATTCCGGGGTGACACCATCATAGTAAGGTAATTATCCTTCCCTGCTGCTGTGCTGTTTGTCTAGATCTTAATTTGTAATATAGAGGGAAGAAACGTCGCGATACCGTCCTCATCTGCTTGAGCTCGGATGACGTCGAGGAAGGTCGCATTCAGGTCAATAAAGTGGCCCGTAACAACCTACGCGTCAAGCTTGGGGATGTAGTCAACGTACATCAATGTCTCGACATCAAATACGGCAAGCGGGTCCACGTCCTTCCATTCGATGATTCGATTGAGGGTCTTAGCGGGAACATTTTCGATGTCTACCTCAAACCATACTTCCTCGAAGGTAGGCAACCAGCTGAGGTTCGAAAGAGCATGGTAGCTCATCCTAGTCTAGCATACCGCCCTGTCCGCAAGGGTGACACTTTCCTCGTTCGCGGGGGTATGCGGACAGTCGAATTCAAGGTAGTCGAAACAGATCCGGCAGAATTTTGCATTGTGGCACAGGATACTGTCATCCACACAGGTCTGTTGGCATTCCTATGTCGTAACAGTCGCTGATACCTCTCTCAGAGGGTGATCCTGTCAAGCGTGAGGATGAGGAAGCCAATCTTGCCGATGTGGGTTACGACGATATCGGTGGTTGTCGCAAGCAAATGGCTCAAATTCGTGAGCTGGTGGAGTTACCCCTTCGCCACCCACAACTCTTCAAGTCTATTGGTATCAAACCCCCGCGTGGTATCCTCATGTACGGCCCCCCAGGCACGGGTAAAACCCTCATGGCGCGCGCTGTCGCCAATGAGACGGGTGCATTCTTCTTCTTGATCAATGGACCAGAAATCATGAGCAAGATGGCAGGCGAGAGTGAAAGTAACCTTCGCAAGGCCTTCGAAGAGGCGGAGAAAAACTCACCTGCCATCATCTTTATCGATGAGATTGATTCTATTGCTCCAAAGCGAGAGAAGGTGAGCTTCATCCTATAGCGTCACTTTCATTTTCTAAGCTACGAACAGACAAATGGCGAAGTTGAACGTCGTGTCGTTTCCCAACTTCTTACTCTTATGGATGGATTGAAGGCTCGGTCCAACGTCGTCGTCATGGCTGCGACTAACCGTCCAAACTCCATAGACCCTGCGCTCCGCCGTTTCGGACGTTTCGACCGTGAAATCGACATTGGCATTCCCGACCCAACTGGTCGGCTGGAAATTCTGCGCATCCACACCAAGAACATGAAGTTGGCTGATGACGTCGACTTGGAACAAGTGCGTATCACTGAACTTTCACTCGGAGATGATTCTGACACGTCAATTTTATGCGTAGATCGCAGCTGATACCCACGGTTACGTTGGTTCCGATGTTGCCTCCCTTTGTTCGGAAGCTGCCATGCAGCAAATCCGGGAGAAAATGGACCTCATCGATCTGGATGAGGACACTATAGACGCGGAAGTTCTTGACTCGCTCGGTGTTACCATGGATAACTTCCGCTTCGCCCTTGGCACATCGAACCCTTCTGCCCTCAGGGAAACGGTGGTTGAGGTTCCCACTGTCACTTGGGACGATATTGGTGGTCTCGACAAAGTCAAGCTCGAGCTGCAGGAGACGGTCCAGTATCCTGTCGACCACCCCGAGAAGTTCCTCAAGTACGGCATGGCCCCGTCAAAGGGTGTGTTGTTCTATGGCCCTCCTGGTACTGGTAAAACACTCCTGGCCAAGGCTATTGCCAACGAGTGCAACGCAAATTTCATCAGTATCAAGGGTCCTGAGTTGCTCACTATGTGGTTTGGTGAATCGGAGGCAAACGTTCGTGACGTCTTTGACAAAGCCCGTGCTGCCGCTCCATGTGTCATGTTCTTTGACGAGCTCGACTCTATTGCGAAGGCACGTGGGGGGTCGTCGGGCGACGCAGGCGGTGCTGGTGACCGTGTGCTCAACCAGTTGCTTACGGAAATGGACGGAATGAGCACCAAGAAGAATGTGTTCATCATTGGTGCTACTAACCGTCCCGATCAAATCGACCCCGCCTTGCTTCGTCCTGGCCGTCTTGACCAACTCATTTACATTCCGCTTCCCGATGAGACGTCACGGTTGGCCATTCTGAAAGCCAATCTCAAGAAATCCCCCGTTGCTGAAAATGTTGACCTCCCTTACTTGTCAAAGATGACGCATGGTTTCTCTGGAGCTGATCTTACAGAAATCTGTCAGCGGGCAGCTAAGCTTGCCATCCGGGAGAGTATTGAGGCAGATATCCGTAGAAATCGTGAGAGGCGAGAAGCCGAAGGGGATGATCACAAGATGGAGGAAGACGAGGAAGAGGATCCAGTTCCCGAGATAACGAAGGAACATTTTGAAGAAGCAATGAAATATGCTCGTCGCTCGGTTTCTGATCAAGATATCAGGCGTTATGAAATGTTTTCGCAGGTCAGTTCGACGATCGTATTCTGCGCTCAAGTGTTGATTGACCTTTCTATTTCCCAGAACTTGCAGCAATCCCGTGGATTCGGGAACAACTTCCAGTTCCCTGATGGGGCCGCTGGGTCTTCCAGACCGGGTGGCAACGCTGGCTTCCAGGAGGACACGCCAGACGATGACTTATACGCATGATCCATTCCATTATCTGCGCTGTTTGCAGGTCGAGCTCTACTGCAAGGATAGATTGCCCGTGTCGCATGTATAGTACACTATAAACTTGTATCTGCATCCTATGACTCGAATGAAACGGGAATACTCGGCTCGGACTTGGCCGAGCTCATTTTAGCGTATTACAAGTTCAAATTTGAGTTCCTCCACGTCCTTCACCAGACTACCATGGCCTCAATTTCTGCCCGCTCAGCCAACGCCCTCCGCTCTGTCTCTCGTCGCGCCCAGCGTGCAGGCTCAAAAATCTCACCGAGATCTACGCAGACTGCGTCTTACTCGCTCTTGGCACGATCTGCGCTTGGGAACAGTGCTAGACAACCTGCTATCCAGGTGAAAATTTGCCCCGTTGGAAGCCTGCAATATATTGATGCCTTTCGAATGACAGGCCGTCGCCACTCGTGGGGTGAAGACCCTCGACTTTGCTGGGTCCAAGGAAGTCGTTTATGAGCGGAGTGACTGGCCATTGGCTAAGCTCCAGGACTACTTCAAAAATGATACCCTTGCAATGATCGGGTATGGCTCCCAGGGTCATGGACAGGGCTTGAACGCCCGTGACAATGGCCTCAATGTCATCGTCGGTGTCCGCGAGAACGGCGAGAGCTGGAGGCAGGCCATTGAAGATGGTTGGGTTCGTGCATCTATTTTACTCTCTGAACGCGTTTGCGAACCCATGCGCACTTTCAGGTACCAGGCGAGACGCTCTTCCCCATCGAGGAGGCCATCAACCGAGGAACCATCATCATGAACCTGCTCTCTGACGCTGCTCAGTCGTCGACTTGGCCCACTATTGCACCTCTGATTACCAAGGGCAAGACCCTCTATTTCTCGCACGGTTTCTCGGTCGTCTACAAGGACCTCACCAAGATCATCCCTCCCAAAGATGTGGATGTCATCCTCGTAGCACCCAAGGGCTCTGGTCGCACTGTCCGCACACTGTTCAAGGAGGGACGCGGTATCAACTCCAGTGTTGCCGTGTTCCAGGACGTGACAGGCAAGGCCCTGGAGAAGGCGACAGCCATTGGTGTTGGCATTGGGTCTGGGTACATGTATGAGACCACCTTTGAGAAGGAGGTGTACTCGGATTTGTACGGTGAACGTGGTGTGGTAAGTTTGAACGTCCCTTTTGTTTGGCCATGACACGATCTGATACTCGATGCCCTTTTTTCTAGCTCATGGGTGCCATCCGTAAGTTCATGAGTCCGATGTTTGTTTGTCTCATGTGAACGAGTTGAGCAGAGGGCTTGTTCTGCGCTCAATACAAGGTTCTCCGTGCCAATGGCCATTCCCCCTCGGAGGCATTCAACGAGACCGTCGAAGAAGCAACCCAATCATTATACCCTTTGATCGGCGAGAAGGGGTAGGTCTTTTGGTTACTGCATAAGCACGCCTGACTTTTTTATTCATAAAGCATGGATTACATGTACAATGCTTGCTCGACCACTGCACGCCGTGGTGCTCTTGACTGGGCACCTGTCTTCGAGAAGGCTAACCTCCCCATCTTCGAACAGCTGTACGAGAGCGTGCGGAACGGCACGGAGACGCGCAACGCGCTTGAGTTCAATGGCCGTGCAACTTACCGTCAAGACCTGGCCAAGGAGCTCAAGGAGATTGATGACCAAGAAATCTGGAGAGCTGGTAAGAGCATTCCGATGCATTGACTCGGATGATCTGTCTCACGTGGCTACCTAACCCAGGCAAAGTCGTCCGTTCACTGCGTCCCGACTCCAAGAGCGAGTAAGAGCCGTAGCTTATTTTTATAATGATGTCTTGCGATTGGATCCTATGACGAGACTTTCACCGGGACATCGCTACCTGGTTGGGTTCAAAAGCACCATTTGTGTGCAGGTGATTTTGTAGTAGAGTCTATGATATGTAATCGGCTTTTGGGAATAAATGGCATCCGAGGATGATTGAATGTGTGCACTCTTTGATCCCCTGAGTGTTTCCCTTTTGGACCACCACTCTTTCTCTGTCGCCAGCACCGTCTTGACGCCAATGGACAAGGACAATCGTGACGACTTCACGTTCGCTAAGCTTTCTGAACTCAAACTACCTGTAACATTTCGTGTGTACGAACCTCAACGCTGTTCCCCTTAGCGTAACTTTGCCCAAGTCTGACTTGTGGCATACTAGTTCACAGCTCGAAGGAACTCGGCCGCGGAAGTCAGTGCTGGAGGTGCTGGAAAACCCACAGTTGAGACACCATGGTGCTCAATCGTCGTGCGTAACCGCTACTTCTTTACTGCGAACCACTCATCCGCAAGTGTAGTACGCTTTCAGATCTATACGTTACATGTCAGCTTGTAGCTGATAACAAGCCCTTGACTATCCCATTCAGAACGTCTTTCAAGACGTTCAAGAATAGTTATACGTGCGTTCCCCCATTCCATTGTATCAATGGAGTGAAGCTGATCGTGTGCCGTGGCAGCTGGAATGAATGGATAACGCTGCCGATACAGTACTGCGACCTACCGCTGACCTCGCAGATCACTTTTACAGTCTGGGATATTGGAAATCCACGTGCAGCAGTCCCAGTGGGCGGCTCAACTTTTAGGATGTTTGGGAAGAAGGGGTGGGTTGTTTGGTTCGGGTCTGATTGAAAACGATCTTCACACCTCGGCAGGACCTTGCGGAGAGGAAAGCACAGGCTATTATTATGGTTGGACCAAGAGGCAGATGGGTCCATGGAATCAAAGACGCCTAGTAAGTTGGGCACAAGAGACGAAATGGGACGGTTAGAAAAAGTAGGATCGACTGAAGGATGTCTGCTCATTCTCTGATGACCTTTTCCATGCAGCTGGTCAAGAAGTACGAACGCGGGGATCTTCCTAAGTCAGAATGGCTCGACAAGTTGGCTTTTCGCAAGATGGAAGAAATACATGCTGTAAGTACGATAATCGACCCTCACGAGTAAGATATTACCCTCGACGAGTAGGCCGAGACCACAAAGTCTAATAATATGTTCTTATACGTCGACTTCCCACGTTTTGACTTTCCGGTGGTCTTCAGCGAACCTGTAGGTGCTGTGGTTTCTAATGGGACACTGACCGACGATCTTGATTAGGAGACTCAGAGCATCCCTTCGACATCCACAGCCCCCGCTACAGTTGTGCAGATGCCGATCACACCGGTTTTGCCGCCTTCATTTGGGACTGATCCCCATCTTTGGCCTGTTTCCGATCCAGACGCATTACGCGAGAATCCTGTGGAGGACAAACATCGTCGTTTAGTCCGAAGCCACCGCAGTAGCCCGTACGACAGAGAACTAAAGCCAAATGCGAAGATTAGAGATGAGCTTGGGGTATATGTTCTGAATTCATCGCCTTTATGGATCCTGACATATCATCTCCAGGAAATATTGAATTATCCCCCTTCGCAGCCTCTTACCTCCGAGGAGAAGGATTTGATATGGAAGTTCCGCTTCTATCTCACGCGTGAAAAGCGAGGGCTTACCAAGTTCCTCAAATCTGTCACCTGGAGAGATCCAACAGAAGTGAAGCAAGCGGTAGAGGAACTCTTACCTGTGTGGACAGAGATCGACACGGATGATGCTCTCGAATTATTGGGACCTGGGACAGTCGATTCGCGAGTGAGAGCATTTGCAGTCAAGCAGCTCAGCCGGGCGGACGACGAGGTATTTATTAATCATCTCTGCGGTCATGCGATCTCACCACCTGACAGGAGTTGATGCTATACTTGCTGCAACTTGTACAAGCTATCAAATTCGAGAGTGCCGCCAGCGACCAGCGATCGTCGCGATCTGCGACCAGTGCGATCTCATATGAGGACAGTGGATTGACCGACTTTCTTATCACTCGTGGTGCACAGAACTTCATCTTGGGTAACCGACTATACTGGTACCTTATGGTAGAAGTTGCATTGGAGGACAAGGTTTTGAGGATCTATGGCCGCGTCGGCTACAATTTTCTCAACAAAATCGTAGAGGTACGAACATTTTCCCACGTTATACTACCATCTTTGACACGTTTCCAGTTGGAAGGTGGCAGCGAGCGCCGCGAACTGATGCGACGGCAAGCACTCTTGGTTGAAACCCTTGGGAAAAAGGCGAAGGAAATCAGAATATCCAAAGATGCTCGACAAAAGAAAATCGAGAAGCTTCGTTCGTTCATAAACGATTCAAAGAACGGTCTTGTTGATATCCCTCCACTCCCACTTCCCCTAAATGCGCGCATACAAATCACAGGAATCAATGCAGAGAAGTCCTCTGTATTCAAGTCTAACCAATACCCGTTCTTGCTTTACTTCAAATGCACTGATGAGTCGGAGTATCCGGTTATTTTCAAGGATGGGGATGACATGCGGCAAGACCAGTTAGTCTTACAGCTGTTCACCTTGATGGACCAACTCCTACGCAAGGAGAACCTAGACTTGAAGTTGAGTCCCTATGACGTGTTAGCGACGGGACCGCAAGAGGGTATGATGCAATTCATTCCGAGCAAGACAATTGCAACAATAGTGAGCGAGCACGGGTCGGTTTTAAATTATTTGCGCGCAAGCCATCCGGATGAAGGGAGTGTCGGCACGTATGGTGTGGAACCCACCGTTATAGATACATTTGTCCGAAGTTGCGGTATGTTTGGTGTAAATATTTTTTGTGGCCTGACCTGATCAAGCTGTAGCTGGCTACTGCGTCGTCACCTACTTGCTCGGCGTTGGTGATAGGCACCTGGACAATTTGTTGCTTGCGCCGGATGGTGAGTCGATTTGATTGGTCCGTTTCCTGTGTTGAGCTTGCATTTCCAGGCCACTTTTTCCATGGTGTGTCATACAGCCAATTTCCAGCCGTTTCATGTTGATCCCTATCCTACCAGTGGATTTCGGATACATTTTAGGCCGTGATCCGAAACCATTCCCTCCCCCCGTCAAGGTCTGCAAAGAGATGGTAGATGGCATGGGCGGAGCGCAGTCGACCCACTATGCACGTTTCAAGAATTTCAGTTTTACAGCATTTACCATCCTGCGCAAGAGCGCCAACCTAATCCTGAATTTGGTTGCGCTGATGGTCGATGCCAACATTCCCGACATCAAGCACCGTGACGTTCATGAACAAATTCAAGAAAAGTTTCGTCTTGACCTGACGGAAGAGGAGGCGATCAAGCACTTTGAAGCATTGTTGAATGAAACATCATACTTCACCGTCGTATTGGACCGGATACACGACCTAGCACAATATTGGAGGAGTTGATGCGTCATACATAGTACCGTAGCTTTGAATGTGCGATTGGCCCCTTAGAAGCCCCAGAATAGATTTCATGAATGTTCATTTCAATAGGTGCAGTGACGGACGGCGACCCTACTGCCTCCGCTACGAATTCTACATAGAATACGTACACAGAAGCTGGGCTGGGCATTCAACGTGTTTTCAGTGGCCACAGCAACAATAACTCATTGTACTAGGTTCCTATGGCTACGTGACCTCATAGTATAGAGTCGTGGACATGGATACAGCCAGCGCTGGCAGGAAAGCAGTTGTGCGTGGCCTACTGGCATGAGCATGGGTCCGGTGTGACCAGTGGTACGGTTAGTACAGACCAGACCAGCAATCAATTCCTATGGGCTACGAACATTTTATTAGGTGCATGCACTCAATCATCCATAACGGTAGTT
>Ga0307518_10000027_pt1 | contig 98196 bp, 37 predicted proteins | sample 25_EM_MG_FD_203889 | JGI IMG/M metagenome (GOLD analysis project Ga0307518, IMG submission 203889) | Populus trichocarpa ectomycorrhiza microbial communities from riparian zone in the Pacific Northwest, United States - 25_EM | ecosystem: Host-associated > Plants > Roots > Unclassified | place...
GAGTGGGATGAGAAGCTTGAGTTTCTTGTCCACGATACTGACTCTATGGCTACTGAGACTTTAGAGATCAGTCTTTACAATGACAAGAAGACAGGTAAAAGAAGCACTTTTCTGGGCAAAGTAAGGATTGCTGGTAGTGCTTTCGTTAAATCTGGAGGAGAGACTCTTGTTTATTATCCGTTGGAGAAACGAAGCGTGTTTTCGCAGATTAAAGGAGAGCTGGGGCTGAAAGTCTATTACATCGACGAAGATCCTCCGGCTCCACCAGCAGAGCAGAAACCTGAGGAGAAGGCACCAGAGACGGAAGAGAATAAGCCAGCAGAAGAGGCGAAACCTGAGGAAGAGAAGAAAGAAGAGGAGAAGAAAGAAGAGCCAAAGACGGAGTCCAATAAAGAGGCAAAAAAAGAAGAGGAGAAACCAAGTCCACCACCACAAGAGGAGAATCCCAAAAAACCTGAGGAGGCAGCTCCTCCAGTTAAGGTGGAGAATCCGCCGTTGGCCGAGAGTGAAAAGAAGCCGTCGAAAGAAGAAAAGGAAAAGGCAGAGATTGTAAAAAGATCTGAGGTAACAATCAGTGATCTTGAACTCCGGTCTTTAGCCAGTGATCGAGGTCGAAGCGCTTATGATCTGGTGGATCGCATGCCATTTCTCTATGTTCGAGTAGTGAAAGCCAAAACAGCAAACAATGAATCCAAAAGCCCAGTTTATGCCAAGCTCATGATTGGTACACACAGTATCAAAACCAAGAGCCAGAGTGACAAAGACTGGGATAAAGTCTTCGCTTTCGATAAAGAAGGATTGAATTCAACTTCTTTAGAAGTTTCAGTTTGGACAGAAGAGAAGAAAGAGAATGAAGAGGCAACACAAGAGTGTTCTCTGGGTACTGTATCTTTTGATTTGCAAGAGGTGCCCAAGAGAGTGCCCCCAGATAGTCCTTTGGCTCCACAATGGTACGCTTTGGAATCGGAGAACTCTGCGGGAAATGAAGTCATGCTCGCCGTTTGGATTGGGACTCAGGCTGATGAGGCATTTCAAGAGGCTTGGCAATCGGATTCAGGTGGGTTATTACCGGAGACCAGAGCCAAGGTGTATCTGTCGCCAAAGCTTTGGTATTTGAGACTAACGGTTATCCAAACCCAAGATTTGCATTTAGGTTCAGCTAAGGCTCGAAACCCTGAACTTTATGTTAAAGCTCAACTTGGGGCCCAGCTTTTTAAAACAGGTAGGACTTCTGTTGGGTCAACATCTGCTAGCTCGGCTAATCCGACATGGAATGAGGATTTGGTTTTTGTGGCGGCTGAGCCGTTTGAGCCATTCTTGACTGTGACAGTGGAGGATGTTACTAATGGGCAGTCAGTGGGGCATGCTAAAATACACGTGGCAAGCATAGAAAGGAGGACAGATGATCGGACAGAGCTTAAATCAAGATGGTTTAATTTGGTAGGTGATGACACCAAACCCTACACGGGAAGGATACACGTCAGAGTGTGTTTAGAAGGTGGGTATCACGTTCTAGATGAGGCAGCTCACGTGACTAGTGATGTTCGAGCCGCAGCTAAACAGCTAGCCAAGGCTCCAATTGGGTTGCTTGAAGTTGGAATCCGAGGAGCCACAAATTTGCTTCCTGTGAAAACAAGGGATGGTACTCGTGGGACCACGGATGCTTACGTGGTGGCTAAGTATGGGCCCAAGTGGGTCCGGACCCGTACGATCCTCGATCGATTTAATCCACGGTGGAACGAGCAATACACGTGGGATGTATATGATCCATGCACTGTGCTAACCATTGGTGTATTTGATAATGAAAGGTACAAGCATGATGAAGCTGCAGGAAAACAAGGCAAAGATGTTAGGGTTGGTAAAGTAAGGATCCGTTTATCAACTCTTGATACTAATCGGGTGTACTTGAATCAATATTCTCTTACAGTGTTACTTCCTAGTGGGGCCAAAAAAATGGGAGAGATCGAAATAGCGGTTAGATTTTCATGCTCATCATGGTTAAGTCTAATCCAAGCTTACACTTCACCAATGCTACCTAGAATGCATTATGTGAAGCCTTTGGGTCCAGCCCAGCAAGACATTTTGCGACATATGGCAATGCGTTTGGTGACTGCTCGGCTAACCAGGTCCGAGCCACCATTGGGCCAGGAAGTAGTCCAGTTCATGTTGGATAGTGACACACACATGTGGAGCATGAGGAGGAGCAAGGCTAATTGGTTTAGGGTGGTGGGGTGTCTTACACACGTCGCTACTTTGGCTCGTTGGATCGAAGGGATTCGCACCTGGGTACACCCACCCACTACTATTCTCATGCATGTACTGCTTGTAGCTGTTGTGTTATGTCCACATCTCGTGCTCCCCACCATATTCATGTATGCCTTTCTTATCTTAGTATTCAGATTTCGATACCGTCAAAGGGTCCCACTCAACATGGACTCCAGGCTCTCTTATGTGGACATGGTGGGACTTGATGAGCTTGATGAAGAGTTTGATGGATTCCCAAGCACACGATCACAGGATGTGGTTCGAATCCGATATGATAGATTGCGAGCCCTAGCTGGTCGGGCCCAGACACTCTTAGGTGATTTTGCAGCCCACGGGGAGCGCTTAGAAGCTTTGTGGAATTGGAGGGATCCGAGAGCTACTGGGATTTTTGTGGTGTTTTGCTTAGTTGCTTCATTGGTATTTTATGTGATTCCATTTAAGGTGTTTGTATTAGGGTTTGGGTTTTATTACCTCCGCCACCCAAGGTTCCGTGACGACATGCCATCTGTCCCGGTTAGTTTTTTCAGGCGACTGCCGTCATTTTCGGACCAAATTCTTTAGAAATATGGTGGCGCGTTTTGGTTCACTTTTTTGGTGAAGTTATAATCACGGAAAAGTGTGTTTTGTAATGTGGTTTATAACCATTGATGGATTTATTAGTTATTTTTTAGCAATAAATAAAGCTTTCAAGTCTGTAAAGTGTACCTCTTGCATGTAAAAAGCTGAAAAGGTTACCGTTATTTTTATTATTTATGAGATGGGGTTGGTGAAAGGATGGTTATTCACAATACTAGTTTATATGACTTGTTTTTATTATTATTTTTAATATAAAAAAATGTTCATGTTGCGAAAAATATTTTTTACATTATTATTAAACTCAATTCATCAAATTAACTTTTAAATCTCTCGAAATGAATTTTTATCTAGCTCAAGTTTAAAGTTAAATCATGTAGAAATTATTTTAACATGATTTAGTTGACTTGGTAGGTTTAAAAACAACCCAATCAACTATTAAAAAAATCTAACAATGAAATTAAGGAAAAAATAACAAATTTAACAGAAAAAACCTTTGCCTCAAATAGGAGTGTCAATTTCACATGAATCCAATAGATACTAACCTAAATTTACCCGAATAGATATTAATTTTTTCTCGTTTGGGTTTGGGTCGGGTTCGGGTGATACCCGAAGTGAAAAGATCGAGTTTAGGTAGGGTATAGATATTACTTTACACGACTTGAAATCCTGCCCAAACCCAACTTGAAGTATAAAGATAAGCTTAAATTTTTTTAAAAAAATCACATTTATATCCTTATATATATTTAAAGATAAACTAAAGTTTCTCACTTACCTCTCCACACAGATTCACGATTTACGCTTACCTTTGCTTTTTTATTTTTATTTTTACCAAACCACCAAATTACAAACCAAGTACTACTCACAAATAAAGTTAAACCGCATAAATCTCAATGGTCAAGTTTGAGATAATCAAGTTACGTCTAATATATCAAAAAACTAGCCTAATCCACCAGTTAAAATAGTCGATATTAACGAGGAACAAAGTTGACCTAAAAATTAGCAAAAAAAAAGAACCTGGAATTCCAACCTATGTAAAGTGGTTCCAAATCTGATCTCCATCGTTTAGAGTAAAAAGGAGAGTTGGGCGAACCTCCCTACCAAAATTAGAGTAGATCCAACGGTGGACAGAAGCTGAATAGGTCGATGACTTTGTCTTCCCCGAACATAGTTTTTCCAGAAATATTACAATCCCAAAAACGCTCGAACAAAGGAATATAATCACAATCCAAACAGTCTGCTTGTAGATAATATTAATGTGCACAACATGTTAAAAAACCACCTCAATCCGATAATGGATGACAGATTTATGACCGGCGCAGCGGTTCAGGTGGTGTTTCTGTCTGGAGAGAATGTGAAGCAATGATTTTAGGTTTGGGTTCAGGTTAAGGTATGGATATCCAATGGATACCCACCAGATGAACAATGGATGTCCGGCGGATACTCGATGGATACCTAAAACCTGATTGGATCAGGTTTGGTCCATGCCCGATCAAGTTTGGGTCGTGGTAGGTAAAAAATTAGGATCGGTTCAAGTATGGATATTGCAATACCCTATTCACGGGTACCCATTGTTATCCCTAGCCTCAACTCTTTACCTAGTCTGAGTTTTAAATTGAACATTATAGGAGTCTCTTTGAATTGATATAATCGACTTCACTAGTCCAAAAACAACCTGATTAACCAGTTTAAATCGTAGAAGAGTTACCATGATATGATCTAGTTGACTTGGTATGTCCAAAAAAACCCTATAGACCAAAAACAAATATGAAGATGAAATTGAAAAAAAAAAGACAATTAAAATAATAAAAAACCTCACAACTCGACTCCTCTGGTTGAAAATTAAATATATTGGAGTTAACCTAACATGACCTTTTGAACTTAGCCAGTTCAAAAGTAACATAGATGACTGTTGAAAAAAGAAAGGGTGAAATTGAGAGGAAAAGAAAAAAAAAAGGAAATAGAAAGGAAAATGAAAAAAAAAAAAGTATAGAATTTAGAGTTTATATGAATAATAAAGCATATGCATTGCACCTTAGTTGTTTTAGCATAGAGAAGAACTAGTATAATTAGGAAGAAATTTTAGGAATAAACATTCAAAAGAACAATAATGAATAAAATTATGGAGAAAAAAAAATTTTTTGTCAAAATTATCTTCTTAATTCATTTATATTTTGTTTTGACAACAAAATAATTTTTCTATTGGCAGCATAACTCATTGAATAAAAAATAACAACAAAAAAAAATATTCGCCTAAACTATAATGATTTGATCTTAAAGAAAAAACTATTTTTAATTAAAAAAAACATAATTTTTTATTCATGCATTTTTAAAAAACATTTGATGAAAACATGCATTTTTTAAAAGTTGCCTCTCTATATTCATGTCCAACTTCGTGTTCCTCTAACTATCTGGATGACCGATGTGGAGATGCTCCCACGACCAAAGCTACATATTAATAATTAAAACTATTAGTTAATATTTTTAAAAAAACATACCATTCACTAAAAACATAATATCAAATTATACTTGTAGGAATAATAAGCACTTGCCAATTTATTTTAGAACGGCATTGACGTTAACGTAACTAGAGTAAAGTGGCCCCACTGATCTAATAAACAGAAAGACTATAAGAACATTTTTTCCACTTATTAAATTTATTCTATTTTAGTCATTATGGTTTCACTTACCAAAACTTTCCCTTTGATTTTCAAAAAAGCTACCATAATATTTTTTTATTAACATTAGAATTAATTACAAAAAAAACCTAAATATCCTCGAATTACTCTACACTAAGAAAGACATCATTATAGATTACGGTAATCCACAATGATATTTTTTTGTTATTCCACAATTCACATTTTAGTCCTTCAATATTTTTTTAGTTTGGTCATTTGGCATCGTAATAATGTGAGTTTGGGCTTGATAAGTTGTTTTGTCTATCTACGAATAGGGATGTCAAGGTGTCGAGAAAATATTTTTTACTCAATTGATGTTCAGTTTGGAAAACTAAAATACAATTTTACTGGTTTAGAGCAATTAAAGGTCTAGGGACCAACTTTTAAGCTTTGGTAAATATTAAGCCCGCTAAATTTTCTCCCATTACAGACTTGGTTGCATAGGCAAGGGAAAATTCAAGTTATTTTGTTTTTCGGTTACTAAAGTTTTTTAAAAAAAATTGATATTTGAAGATTTGGTATTTTTAGATTTAATTTAATGGTTTATTTTGGTTACCTAAATATATGAATCTTGCAATATCAATGAAAGTTATACTCATTTCATGTTCGGTTTATCAAAATAAAACTAAATTATGTTAATTTGAAGCAATTAGGGCTTCTAGGACCAAATGTTACACTAAAATAAATATGAGGGTCTAAAACTAACATGCATGTAAAGATTGATTGGCATGTGCAATACACATGCTAGTAAGTGAAGGAAGTCGTAGTGTGGGCAGCTTCATCTGGTGGCTAAACACTGCACTCTTGATGGCGTTGAAAGGGACACAATGTGTTCTTCCATGTGAGATTACACGTGTAACCAGAAACGTAATGGTTTGTTGTTGGTGGCACTTTTATTTTTCTTATCATTTTTTCTCTCTCCTTTCCTCGGGATTCACACTTGTCTATCTAAAATTTAAATTTGTCCTCGCATTTCAAATTGGTTCTCATTTTTTTATTGCAATTTTTTCTTCTTGCTCATTTTGTGAAATTTAATTTTTTTTTCAAATTCACCCTCCAATCCAAAATTTTAAGTTGTACTCTTATTATTTTTTCAAATTTGATCCTTATTTTTTTATTACTATTTTTTGTTTTGGAACCTTTCGTAAAATTGAATTTTTATTTTATTTTATTCTTCATTCCAAAACTATAAGTTGTCCTCTTAAAAATGATTTATTTCAAATTTGGTTATCATTCTTTTGATTACTGTTTTTTAGGTCCCGTTGTAAAAATATTTTTTTTTTATTTCATCATTCACTATTAGATTGATTGGGAATTAATCTCTGTTGATTTAACTAATAGAGTGATCCTGGTCTCAAAACCTGAGTCGCACGTTTAAAAATTAACCCAGGTGATATTGATTTTTTTTAAGGTAAATTTTTTCTTAACTAAATCTTGGTTCAATTTAATCTTTCGATATTGGATTTGTTTTTTAAATTAGGCTTTATGATTTTTTTTTTGTTATCTTTATATGGTGTTATCTCAATCTCATGACTTGGGCTACTAGTTTGGTGGGTTACCTCGAATTGACTTTGGGTTTTTTTTAATTTAATATTCTTTTAGCTTCGTAGTTTTTCCCATTTTATTTTCTATTGGGTTAGCCTATTCGCATGATTGGGGTAGTGGGGTTTAGTGGGCTTACTAGAGTTTTCACGTGTGTTTTTTGTTATTTTTGTTAATTTTGAATTTACCTTTCTAAACCGGGATTGTTGGGAATTGGGCTTTATATTATTTTTATTATTTTTTTCTATTAGGTTATGTCAACCTTATAATCTGGGTTACAAGTTTGGTATGTTAACTCGGGTTGACTCTAGTCATTTTTCTTATCCTTTTATTTTTCCAATTTCATCCTTTCTCATTGAGTTTGCTAGAAATTGAGTTTCGTTATTTTTTTTCTTTGACAAGTGTTTTTTTTAGATTATTATGATCACTTCTTTTGATTTAATTTGATTGGTTTATTGTCGTTGCTTTTTTTTTAATCATCTAATTAAATAAATACCATCTTATTTGACTTAGATAAATCTATAACCTAAGTCACAGATTTTTATTACTTTTTTAAAACATGTTTATGACACCTGAACATCTTTTTTTTACTCTAAAACAAATTCAGCTCGACTCATAATATAGCGCGGGTTACCAATCTAATTAACTACTATACCAAAAAAGTTGGGGTTTCTCCATGTCCTTCACTATTCATATTTAACTACTATACTAAAAAAAGTTTGGGGTTTTCCATCTCCTTCATTGTTCATATGAAGAGCAAAGAAGATAAACTTTTTTTTTCTTTTTTCCTTAAATATATCTTCTATTTTTTTCCCTTTCAATTGAATGTTTTTTGGCTTTTTTTTCCTTCAAATTTCAATCTTCAATATTTTGTTAATTTTGAATTAGTAGTCATAAATTATTTTGATTTGTTTTTTATAAGGTTATTGCAGTCTCAAACAAATATTATGATATTTAGCAAGGGCTACCAATCTAATTAACTATTATACCAGAAAAGTTGGGGTTTCTCCATGTCCTTCACTATTCATATTTAACTACTATACTAAAAAAAGTTTGGGGTTTTCCATCTCCTTCATTGTTCATATGAAGAGAGAAGAAGATGAACCTTTTTTTCTTTTTTTCTTTAAATATATCTTCTATTTTTTTTCCCTTTCAATTGAATGCTTTTTGGCTTTTTTTTCTTCAAATTTCATCCTTCAATATTTTGTTGATTTTGAATTGGTAGTCATAGTTTATTTTGATTTATTTTCTATAAGGTTATTGCAGTCTCAAACAAATATTATGATATTTAGTTTATGCTTAAGTTTGTAAGCATCTATTTTGTTTATCATATCATTAAATATAAAAAAAACATTTTTAAATGTAGTGAAGTCTATGATTAGGGCTACAGGTTTAGCGAGTAAAGTCATGAAGTTCGAGTCGATCCAATATGTCGTTGTCTCAATATTAAAAAAAAAGATTTCATCTTGATTTAAAAAAAAATCAAATCATGCTATTACTGATCGTTTGAGTTGTTATTGGACCCGTCAATTTAACTAGGTTACATAAAAACAACTTTCATGCTAGTTAATTTTAAACATAAATTAGGTAAGTAGTATTAAGAGATTCAAAGTAGATCTGCTAGATTGAGTTCAATAACAATACCACATGGTTCCTTTTAAAAAAAATCATCTTCCAATTTTTTTTATTTCCATTGATTTTTTTTATTTCTTTTAATTTTATCTTCAACTTTTACTTAATTTTAAATTGATTTTTATAATTTTATGATTCTGAAATGGTTTTTTTATCCAACCTTTAATAAAAGTGCGGTTCTACCGACTAGTTTTCTTGAAACTGTTGGGTTGTCTTTTACAAGGTAAGATCTCACTTTTCCATCAACTTTTGACTCATGACACTTGCAAGATAATTTCTCTCTCTCTCTCTCTCTCTCTCTCTCTCTCTCTCTCTCTCTCTCTCTCTCTACCACCATCTAATTCAAAAAAAAAAAAAAGAAGGTTCAGACCATCTGTGTACATACTACCAAAATAGAGCCCATTTCTTACCCCCATTAACGACTAGCTCTTGCTTTTACCTATCAATATGCTATCCTTTTCACCTGTATAAGGGATGCAATCCTAATATTACTTGACTAAGGCTTACTTCATTGTATTTTTCATCGTTTGCGTCATTCTCGTTCCTTAAAAAAAACTGGTGTATATATTATAAGGGTTTACTTATTTTTGTGTTTGAAAAATATTTTTTTTAAGTTTTTTATTTTAAATTAATATTTTATATCTTCATATAATAAAAAAATTATAAGATGTACTTCAACCAATTGAATATTTAATAAAGAGCTTGAGTAGTTGACTTTCCAGCTCGAGCATGTGAAAAAGATTACGAGGATTGTGGTATTTTTAACCTTTTAAGCATACTTTTTTCCTTTTTACTAATAACAGGAATGAAGGATTTGGAAAACACTGCAGTATACTTGTATAAATAGTTGCGGATTCATTTTTATTATTCACTTGAAAATAATGATATTTTTGTCCCTCAATTACAAAAGTGCTAGCTATCAAAAGCGTTAAAGTTTTTTTTATTGAACTCATTAGTCATTACCAAACTGATCAAAAATAAATAAGTTTTTTTTTTCATTTCAATTGTACAGTGAAATGATTAAAATATTCTTAGAAGCAAAAAAAAATTTAAGAATTTCATATTTTCATGATAGGTTTTTCATTATTATAATATTAGCTTAGACGGAAATTTGATAGTTGACCAAATATAAAAAATAATAAACAATTAAAAAGCACAATAAAACGACTAAAATTTTTTTAAAAGAAAAAAATTTAAAATTGGATTGAAAGGGCTTTTATGTCTTTTCACAATGGTTTTTTCGTTATTATTAAATCGGCTCAGAGGCAATTTGATTTTTGAATAAAAAAAAAGGACATGCACATGTATGACACTAGAAGGTGCGTGGGAGGCGCCCGTGCATTTTGAGTGGCGTGTGCGGCGCCTCCTGGCATCCAAAAATACTCTCTTGCCATGTCATTGAGAGCATAGTCATGTCCTCTTCCGTGTCGAGCGGCATGTGTTGGCATTGGTGGTCTAGTTTGTCATTGGTGGGCCTTTTTCCCTTCTTTTTTTCTCTCTTCTTCTTGAAAAATTACAACTTGGCTCTTTTTGTTGTTAGAATTTCGACTTCAGTCCTTATTCTTTTTATTTCTAGTTTGTGTTCTTGGTCATTTTGTAGAAGTTTTAATTATTTTCAATTTAATCTTTCAATCTCGATTTACCAAATATTATATTTTTTAATTTGGTCCTTATTCTTTTGATTTCTAACTTTGATCCTCGTTGTTTTGATTTTTAATTTTTTTCTTGACTTTTTTGTAAAAGTTATTATCCTTTTTAAGTTCACCCTTCAATCTAAAATTTGTTTATATTTTTATGTCAATTTTGACCCTCATTCTTTTGATTTTTTAGGTCCTTTTGCTAAACTTATTTTTTTTTTCAATTTCACTTTTCAATCAAATATAAATTTTATTTTGTATTTTAATTTTGATTTTCATTCTTTTAATTGCTATTTTTTTTATTTTTTTTGTATAATTGAAATTCGTTTTTTAATTTCATCTTTCAATATTTGATTAATTGAGAATTGAACTTCATGGTTTTTCTAAATAGGTTGCTTTGGGTCTAATGATCGAAATCATGGATTTGAAGAACTGACATGTTTTTTAAGGCTTTATAGTTCTCTTTATCTTTTTATCATGTTATTCTAATATCATGATCTGGGTTGTGGGTTTAGCGAGATATCCCAGGTTGACTTGATCTTAATTATCGAGGTTATATGTTTGTCACGCTAACTCAGGTTAACCAGGACTAATTTTGTTATATCTTTTTTCTTACCTTGTTTCATTCTTCTGTATTTAATCGGTTGGGGATTAAGATACATTGTCTATTATCTTTTGAAAAAAAAGATATTTTTTTTAGGTTATCCTAATCATTTTACTTTTTAAATTTGATCCATTTACTGTTATTTTTTATTTACTTTTTTTCATCTAATTGAAATAAAAGCAATTTATTCAACCCAATTAGATGTGTTTGGTATTATGGTAACTGTTGTAATTGTGGTTTGAAAACAATTATTTTATAAAAGCAGTTTAGTGTCTCCACTGTTCACTTGAACAGTGGAGATTCTCCAAGGCAGAAGAAAGAGAAATAAGCAAAGATACATGAGCACCAAAGCTAATATTTATCTAATTAATAAAAAAAAAAACTTATCTCTCAAACGTAAAGATGGAGATGTGTCTTTTCATATAAAACTTGGGGAACATCAAAAGGATTTTCTGAATCCCAAACTAAACTCCTGTTTGATATTGCATTCCAAATGGTGTTTGAGTAAAGTTTGAATTTTTTAAAATTATTTTTTTATATTTTTATTATTTTGATGTGTTAATATCAAAAATAATTTTAAAAAAATAAAAAAATATATTATTTTAATACATTTCTAAATAAAAAATATTTTAAAAAACAATCGCTACCACATTTTCAAACACTCTTTAAGCTTCTTTTCAAATATCTAAATGGAGAAAAAAATATTATTTGAACATAATATTCTATTTTCTTTTTTATTTTAAATGATTTTCTAGAAAAGAGTGTTATTTTATGAATTTGTACACACTCTTAATTTATTCATGTAAGAATACGTGGTCAACGCGAAGCTTCTAGAATAATGCCTCGTCAAAACGTTGAGTATTGACAAAACAAAACGTAAATACTTCATGCAGTTTTATTTTGGTTCGTGGAGTAATTTATAATATTTTTTATATTTCTAATAAATTATTTATAAATGAATAAATATAAATTTTTTATTAAATAAACATATTTTATTTTCAAATAATTTAAATAAAATAACCTATAAAAAAATAACCAAGGACCTGATTTAATAACTTGATGAATTTTGATGCAATTTGATAATTTTTGGATTTTAACACTTTATGTTTTTATTGGTTTGTTTTAAGTCTTTTTAGAGTTTTGATAATTAAAATAAAATGCCAACATAGTATTATATAGTTTAGGAATGATTTAAGTAGCATATTTGATGTTATTTAAGATTTTATATGATGTATAAATAAAATAAAAATAAAAAAGAATTGACCTATATTTCTGGATTCATTATAAAAATAGCATATTTTTTGAAATTGATGTTTTAAAAAAATTATCATTATCATTGGTTTTTTTTCTTAATTATAAAATGTGATTGAATTTACTTATCAATATCAACAATATATTATGATCTTATTAGGGTCTGTTTATTTTTGCATTTCAAAAGTGCTTTTGAAAGATTTTGAACTTTATTTTATTTTTTCTTTGCTTTTAATTAAATTGTTTTTAGTGTTTTAAAATCATTTTGATGTGCTGATGTCAAAAATAAATTTTTTAATATATATATTATTTTGATGCATTTCCGAGCAAAAAAACACTTTAAAAAGCAATCACTGTCACATTCTCAAACACCCCTTAGTATGACATTAAAGATTAAGATAAAAGAAAAGTATTGCATTAAAGATATAATAGTCATAATAAGTTCATTTTTTATATATAGTTATGAATCAAACTAATATACATAAAAAATATGAAAATATTAAATATATGTTGACCAAGATCAAGGAGGGCAGGAATAATAATTGCATTATACATTTCTATTTCTTAAAATAAATTATGCATAAGGGATCAAAGAAAGAATAATTTTGAAAAGAAAAATAAAGAGATAGAACATTATGTAAAAAATAAATAAAGAGTATTTGCCACACAATTTCATAAAGAAAGATAAGAATGAAAGGGAAATTGAAGCATAGAGAATAATGATAGAATCTATGTTATTGTTTTGTTTTTCTAAAAACTATTAAACCTATGTCAATTCAAATAATTTGTACTCTAAAAAACTATTTTATTTTCAAAATAAAATAAAATAAAAATAAACATAGAGTAAATAAAAAATGCATAGAACTCGAACTTTGAAAAGGTAGTAAAAATAATGTGGTATTGGGGACTTGAACCCAGAACTAATCAAAAGCCATATACATACTATTAACTTCTTCTTTTTATTGTTTTAATGTGGTAATAAAACATGTTCTGAAGCACAAATTTTGAGGACAATGTGCGCAAGTTCCCAACTGCCCACACCTTGCCTTTGCTCCTGACTCCCGTGGATATTAAATGGCTCACACCACCATTCTCAAATTTCACTATACTCAAATTTAAATTTTAAGGGATATAGTTTAACTAGTCAGGTTTTAAATTTGTTTTTTAAAGGTTACTAATTTGAGTTTTATAAACCTCAGGACCATTGGAAACTTACATAGTCAATAACTTCAAGGCCTGTGGTATTAATCGAGGTACGCACAAGCTGGCCTGGACACCCACGTTAATAATAATAAAAAATTATCACTAAACTCTATTTTTAATAATCACAACATTATACAAAATATAAGGAAATCGTGTTTCACTTAATCAATTTTACTATAGATATCGTGGATGAAAGTTTTGTAATTCTTTTTAATTTCTAATTTTTAGTTGTAGTCTACTTTTCAAATTATAATTTTTCAGTCCTCTAGTTTTGTACAAATTCAATTTTAGTCCAAATTTTTATTTTTTTTAATTTTTAGTATCTCATTTAAAAAAGAAGAGAAAAATTGGTTGGATTTCGATGGTAGAGAAAAAAATGATATAGGGGATTTTTCTCTAACATGCAGTTTTACGTTATTGATCGTAATTTTCAATTCAACCATTGGATATAGATGAATTTTTTTCTCGGAGATTCTAGAGATCTTGTTTACTATAAGGTTAAAATCTCATAATAATCAAAAATTGGAAAGGTCTTCGAATAATCCCTAAATATTATTGCTCGAGATTTGCTATATTTTCCTAATTGGTTTATGATTATTTTTTCTATTTGGATTAGAACTCTTTTATTACTTTTTTTTGTCTTTATTTAGTATGTTTTCACTAGTTTTTATTATGAATTTTATTACTTTTTCTTTATTTTTTTTGTTTCTTTGTTGGTTTAGGTAAGTTCTTAGGTTTATATAAGGAGTTATAAATCTCTTAGATAGTCAAACAACATGAACAAAAAAATTATATAATAATAAAGTTTTGAATTAGAATTTTTGTGTGATACCTATTCGGTGTGATTTTGTATTTTTTTTTACTTGTTGTCTTTCTTGTGTTGCTTTCATATGCATTAGTTGGTATCGAAGTCTAATGATCCTAGGTTACTGCTTGTTTAATGCTGCAATCCCAGGTTATCTTGTTTGTTGTGTTCTACTAAATAATCATGACTAAAAAAGGTCGTAGAGCATAACATGTTTAGGTGAGAGAGGACATAGAGGTTCTCACTTGGAAGAGGAATGTCAAGGAGATGCTAATAGAAGATATATAAAGATAAATTTCAAAACTAACTCATCGACTTGAAATAATAGACATTGAGAGGCATATTAAAGAATTATCTTTGTTATTAAAAGAGATAAGAATATGATATTGAAGGATCATCAGAAGAGTGATTACAAATTCAGTGTTAGTTTTGAGAACATGTTTCAATGGCATGAGCAGAGGATATATCATCTTGATCGGGATGAGTATTGTAACACCTTGAACTTTTGGTGTGATTTTTATCTTTCTAATTGTCTTGTACATGAAATTTAGGATAATTGTTTTTTGAAGTCCACCACATATGTGAACACTACCATCCCTTGCACATGTTACAAAATATACATCACAATGATAATTAAACATAGAAGGCACTTCTCTTTATTTGTAAGGTCTTGGTATACATTTTCTTCCAATCTTATAGGACTTATTCTTATTACAAACAATATTTTGATTTTAAAATATTATTAGATTTTACTAGGACTTCTCTATCATGAAAAACTAAGTAGCTCAATATCACTTTGTTTAGGACTAGAACCCTTTTCGGGAAGATACCTGGAAACACAAGAGATCATAAAATAATTATAACAAAAGTGTGTATTAACATAGCCACTGATATTTGATAAAGGTATACGAAAGATATAACATCTTTATTCTAATATATGGGCATATCAAATCTATGTTAAATTTTCAACATGATACATTCTTCTCAATAATTTATAAACTCTCTCATTTTCTTCCTTATACATAATTCCATTCATATTCATAATAATTTCCTCATTCTCAATCCTATTTCTTAACTCACCTTGTTACAATTATCACTTATAATTTTAACTTAACTGTATATATGATGATATTATATTCAATCCATATTCGTGACTTAACTTAATCACCTCTATAATATCATCATAATTAATCTTAATTCATGATCTAAATCCATGTAGATTTCATATTCCCCTTCCATACTAATAAATCATATTTTTTCGGTGAAATCTGGGTTTTCTCATGTTATTTTACATCCCTAACATTTATGAATACAAGTTCTATTATTTGCATTCATTCATTTCATTGTCTAGTTCATCATTTTCAATAAACAAAATTTAAGAGTTCGTCTTAGAGCCTTTATGTCAATTTTAACCAATTTATTTTGTGAGTTCATGTTAGCATGTATAGTCTTGGTGATCTATCAGACTTAGCATCTATAGGCTCAACTTAGCACTAAGCCCAAACATGTATGGGTCTGAGGATCTACCTGTCTCCTAGGCTTAGCCATATATTCAGCCTAAACATGTATGTCATATATTCAGCCTAAACATGCAAGGGAGAATGAGCCAGATTGTTAGAACCAAGAGATTAATCGATTATCCAACACATAAGCCTTGTTCTCAAGTTACTTTTATTTTTTAAGACATCATCAATGACATTGTTTATAAGAAACTGATCAAAAAGCCATCAATAGTTATTCCATAATTGGTTTAGCAATGTCCCCAATCACCATAAAAAATAGATAATCAAAACATTCCTGGAATGGGACATGTCATAGGTCTTTCTATAGTTGTAGGCTATACAACAATAAAAAGGAAAGGTTATAGAGTAATTTGATTGCCTTAAATCAATATGATTTTTCTACTTGCCCATGTGCTTAATAAGATGACCAAATTTGGGTTAGACATTCACCAACTTCATGAATACAGTTAGAGCCTCGAGATTTTAGAAATCTTTCAACGAGTACAAGTGGAATGTTATTCAAACCATAAAATATATAAAGTCTATTTGTCAACCATTTAGAACACATATATTGGAGAAAATTTATTATCTCCTCTTTTAGAGCCGATACTATAATCTCAACAGAAATGTCATCAAGACAATTATGCCTCAAAAGGCAATAAAATGTATAATGGTTAATGACTAGGAATATAAGTTTCTTATGTATGAATTAAATTATTCACAGTAATGATGTTTTCTTTTCTTTAACTGATATTCAAGGCAGTGACCTCACAACCTTCCAATGATGGGATGGACTCAATCTTTCTAGTGTGATTATACAATTTCCTTGGAAGGAATGGATCTAAAGCCTTTCTAGTGTGATTGCACAACTCTTCAAGAATGAGATTAACACGACATCTCTCTAGAGCAACAACCTCACAACCTTTCAAATATGGGATGGACTCAGTCTTCCTAGTGCGATTGCACAATTTACCTTGAAAGGGATCAACTCAGTCTTCGTAGTGCGATTACATAGTTTACCTTGGAAGAGATTTATTTAAAGCCTTCATGATGCAATTACACAACTCTGCAAGAATGAGATTGACATGACATCTCTCTAGGGCAATGACCTCACAACCTTATAAGGATATGATAAACTCAGTCTCCCTAACGCGATTGCACAGTTTACCTTGGAAGAGATGGATCTAAAACCTTCCTAGTGTGATTTCACAACTCTCAAATGATGGGACTGACACGACATCTCTATAGGACAACGACCTATTAACCTTTCAAGGATGGGATAGACTCAGTCTTTGTAGTGCGATTGCACAATTTACCTTAGAAAATATCAATTTAGTCTCCCTAGTGCGATTGCACAATTTAATTTGAAAGGCACCAACTCAGTTTTCTTAGTGCGATTGCACAAGTTACCTTGAAAGGGATTGACATGATCATCTTAGTGCGATAACACATTTCTCCAAGGATGAGGTAAACTACCTTAACAACGATGTTTTACCTAAGGACAACAACACCAATCCCCACCCCCTACCTAACGACTTTTCAACAATCCACTACAGGTTCATCTAGATTGATAGGAATATACCTAAAACTAAGATTTCGTCTTGGTTTTAGATAGGGGATAGATCCTTTCTAAATCTTGATTAAGGTTAGATAGTTCAAAGTTCAAATTTGATAAATGTTTTTCTAAGTATGGGCATTAGACCCATACAAAATTTTAACAATTTCCTAAGGGGTTTTGGACCTTGCATGAAATTTTTAATATGAGCATTGAAACCATACAAAATTTCAAAGCTTTTTCTAAGGTTCTTAAACCCTGTATGGAATGTTTACTATAAGCGTGAGATCCATACACACGAGTAAATGGAGAAATGAATAAGAATCAAAATTTTATAATATAAAAAGTTACATGGATAAACCCCACAAAACTAGGGGTATGTACATTAATAAAGGGAGAGGGGGAAATGAGGCTTAAATATCTAGCTCGAGCTCCTCAGTTAGATATTCCTCATATTAGGCAGTAGCAACCTTTACTAGGAACACATCCACAAAGTTAAGCACCAGAACTGAATGAAAGGTGACACTAAAGTCCACATGCATTCCCCTTAATTGATTGAAAAAATGCAGATTGAACATCGTAAGAAATATCTTGTCCTTAATTATCTTGGTCAAAGTTGTAAACCCCCTAAACAATTCCTGAAACTCATTGGGAGAGTTCCTCAAAGCCTTCGGCTGAGCTCGAAAACTCCAGGCTTATTCCCTGGTAGCAAAAAGCTCAGCCCTCATGCTATCTTGGATGGTCTTTGCCTCAAGGATCTCCTACTTTAGAGAATCTACTTGGTTATAAATGGCCTAAAGTTGTTTGTCGTTGGAGCCCAACTAAAGAATAATGCCTTGTATTTGTTCATTTAACATTGAATAAGCCACATCGAGGCTTTTTAGCTCGGCCTCTATACCAATATTTTTCTCTTTTAATCACTCAAAGGTAGCTTGGTTACCCTTATTTATGGCAATGACCTCCCTTACATGATTCTTCTCGGCCATTAAAAGCCTTTTGGAATAGGCGCACATCATGAAAATTTGTTGAAAAACAAGTGTTGGGAATAATAGTCACAAAACTAAACAAAAGGTAAACGAGAAGGTTCTTTACATGAAACGTCATTTGATTAGTTAAAGCCAAATGATGGTTATAGCTCTCATCAGACATTATTAAGATGTTCGAAGGGATGGTGAGAATTCTTTTCACTAGTCTCACCACCTCAAGTTGTTTGTCGTTAGATCCCAACTAAAGAATAACGCCTTGTATTTGTTCCTTCAACATTGAATAAGTCATATCGAGGCTTTTCAGTTCGGCCTCTATACCAATATTTTCCTTTTTTAGCCACTTAAAAGTAGCTTGGTTTGCCCTGTTTATGGCAATGACCTCCCTTACAAGATTCCTCTCGGCCATTAAATGTCTTTTGAAATGGGCGCACATCATAAAAGTCTACTAAAAAACAAGTGTTAGGAATAATAGTCATAGAATTAAACAAAAGGTAAACGAGAAGGTTCTTTACATTAAACATCATTTGATCAGTTAAAGCCAAATGATGGTTATAGCTCTCATCAGACATCATTAAGATGTTTGAAAGGATAGTGAGAATCCTCTTCACTAGTCTCACCACCTCAAGGAGAGCCTCTCCAATGCCTAACCTTCTACCAACAGAAGCCTCCATAAATTGCCTCCTATTTTCAATCAAAAAGAGGAAATTGAAGGGAGATCGGCCAAGAACAAGGTTGGTGAAAACATCCTCGATTTCAGTTTTCTCAACCAAAGTAGAAGGCTTAGTTGTTACAGTTTCTACCAATAAAACTAGAAGTTAAGGTAGAGGAAATGCCACCAAAGAAACCTTTACAATCGAGACTGGAACACTGGGTTCCATAGAGGTAGAGACCCTACTCCTCTTAAAACGAGTGGCAACACCCACAATCACTTCAGAGGGAGTTAAATCTACTTAACCCCTGGCTGGGGGAGTACGACTTCCCTCAACTTCATTTTCTACGGGACTTCTGACTTCTAATGTTATTTCTTTATTAATAGAGCCCTCGTGAATAGAGAGCTCACCGACAATGATGGGGTAATCCTCCATCACTTCTTCAGCCTTGCCTACAACCACAATAAGAGATGAAGGTCTCTTGGTTGATACATTCAGCCTAGTCAAACATCTGAGTTGTGTACTCTCCTGGTTGAAGGCGAGAAACAAACTCTATATCCTCCGCTTCTAGAGTGCTAGGAACACCGTCCTTAGGGGTTTAAGGTAGCCTTCATCTCTATTATGATTCCTTGATGACAATAGAAGGACTTTTGCGATGATAGATACTCTCTCCCCTACCAGATATGGACACTAGGGTGTCAACCCCTAGTCATGTGGCCTAGTCTGATGGATCCATGCCCTCTGCCACTTTTTCTAGCTTCGGGTTAAAACCTGAACTCCTCTTTAGGGGCATCAACACCTCTCTTTTTTAGAGATAAAACTGATTTTCTTTGGGTTTATTTTTTGGTTTAAAATAGAAAAGGAAAGATGCTGGTGGTGGAAAATACTTAAAAATAAGTTTGTCTACTTGTATTAGAACTAAAATAGTTCAGGATCTTCAATAAAATGATTTTTTCAAAAATTACAGAATGTATAAGAAAAGATTGAGGCAGGAACGACTAGGGTTATAAAGTAAACATCTTTCAACCCTCACTGTTGGATGAATGGCTTTTCATGCCATTTAAATCTTCATAAATCCACTCAATTAATGTATTATATGCAAGCTATCATTTTGCTTCCCAAGAGACACCTCCTTCAATTAAAGATAGGCCACCTAGCCATAAGAAATCCCAAGATTCCTTTGTTGGACAAAAAAATCTTATGAAGAGCTTACTACTGGTAATCTTTTTCAAAATCTTTGCATAATAAATACGCAAAGACTTGGGGGGCTATTGATGGATCAATATGTTTTGTTTTTATTTTTTTATTTGGATTCTCATTTAGAGGAACTAGAGACCGAGTGATAACCCAACATCTTTGGGCTCAGCCAAACGTTGAGCCCACGCATGCATAGGTTTGATGATTTGCTAGACCCAACACCCCAAGGCTCAACTGAGCATTAAGCCCATACGCGTATAAAGATATTTTCCCTCTGATTAAGTTAGATATTTCCCTATGATTAAGTATTTTCCTCTGATTAAGTTAGAGATATTTTTCTTTTTGACATAGAAAAGGTTTGAATGCGATCAAGAAAAATATAAAGATGGGTTATAAAGACTCATTGAATCCTTAGAAGAAGATGTTCTCAATCTCCACTCTCCGTGGCACATTTTATTTTTAGAGTCTATTTCTAAAATATCAATGTATTTTTTCTCAAAGAGATATTTATTTAAGTATCGAAGAGTTTCTGAATTTATAAAAAATATTAAGCACCAACTAACAACTACTTTGACAAGAATGAATAGATTAAGATTTTATAATCAAAATATTAACTGATTATCTAACACGTAAACTTTTTTTTTATCGAACTCCTTGAATTTTTTTGGCACATCATCAAATCTAAAACTCTTATAGTAATTTATTTCCCAAAATCTGAAACCACGGGGTTTTTTCCTCCCTAAACTTCGTGGCCAAGAAATGCATGGTAGGATATATATACTTAAATTAAACAAGATTAATAGTATATCGGCAAACATCTGTGCCAGATACGTACGTGCGCTTTTAATCTATTAACATGGAGCGGAGTGCTTACTCTATAGCATGTTAAAGCTCGGAACCACTGTAAAAGGTTGATGATCCATTATCCTCCCTGAAGTAAAAGAGAGGCACAAAAACAAAAGCAACGTTCATTTTTGCAGAGAGATGCTAGTGGCCGCTTTTGGGTGCTTCTTTACTTTATTTGTTAAAAGTGGCTTAGCAAGCTACATGCCAAGACGAACTGGATTTTGTGAGAATCTTGATCTGTGTTAAGATAGATTAGATGCCTTGTTGGCCCATGTAATTACGAAAATGCCATTTTAATCGTCTTGATTTTGAAGGGAGACATGATCAATTTGCCATCTCAACTGTGGTCCTCTTGCTAGATGTGACTTCGCCGTTCAGGATTATTGGACTCTTCCTTTTCACCTAATTCAATCTTGCAAGAAGGTGGGCCGTGAAGGCATTCATCCATTAATGCTCTGCATGCACTTAAATTTCACTGAAGCAGCAGCTAGGTGCCGTTAGATGTATAATTTTGCAGCAAGGCTGGAATGTGAAGGTGCAGTATGCCTTAGAACCATGGCAATTTGTAATCTATTATTCTTGTACAAACACAATTGCTTGTTTAAACTGATCTTCATGCATGAATTACCATGACTAACGACACAGTTAGTTAGTTCATGATTTCCATCAGTAAAGTTCACAAATCACTCACCATCACAGTTAGTAACCAAATGAAAAGAGCACAGACATTCTTGTAGTAATTAACCACAAAAGCCAGTCCCTAATCTTATTAAGATCTACATCTGCAAACATATTTCTATATATTTACCCAGAACAGCACCAGGCACGCTGCTCAGTTCTACCAGCAAAACCCACGCTGCTCTTGCCTCCCTCCACTACGGTACTACCTGCCCAAATCTCGCAACCCAAAGATCTCTCAACGTGTCCATTCTTGTCCTACGTGTAGTTCCTGACGTGTCCACGCTCCTCCTCATGACTTTTTAAACCCTGCGATCTGGCCCCTCCCTTCCATTTTATACCCATCATCACTCCCTTTACCGTTCACTCTCTAAAAAGTGAAAAATCTCTCTCTCTCTCTCTCTAAAAACATTTTCTTTAACCATTTTGTTTGTTCTTCAGTTCTTGATCCTTAATTTCTCTCATTTTATTACAACTCTTTGATTGTTTTTTTCCGATACCAAAGATCAAAAGAATGGCAGAAACCTGTACAAGAAAACTGATAGTTGAGGTTTGCAATGCCAGAAGCTTGATGCCAAAAGATGGCCAAGGAACAGCAAGTGCATTTGCTACTGTAGATTTTGATGGCCAAAGAAGGAGAACAAAGACCAAGCTCAGAGATCTGAATCCAGAGTGGGATGAGAAGCTTGAGTTTCTTGTCCACGATACTGACTCTATGGCTACTGAGACTTTAGAGATCAGTCTTTACAATGACAAGAAGACAGGTAAAAGAAGCACTTTTCTGGGCAAAGTAAGGATTGCTGGTAGTGCTTTCGTTAAATCTGGAGGAGAGACTCTTGTTTATTATCCGTTGGAGAAACGAAGCGTGTTTTCGCAGATTAAAGGAGAGCTGGGGCTGAAAGTCTATTACATCGACGAAGATCCTCCGGCTCCACCAGCAGAGCAGAAACCTGAGGAGAAGGCACCAGAGACGGAAGAGAATAAGCCAGCAGAAGAGGCGAAACCTGAGGAAGAGAAGAAAGAAGAGGAGAAGAAAGAAGAGCCAAAGACGGAGTCCAATAAAGAGGCAAAAAAAGAAGAGGAGAAACCAAGTCCACCACCACAAGAGGAGAATCCCAAAAAACCTGAGGAGGCAGCTCCTCCAGTTAAGGTGGAGAATCCGCCGTTGGCCGAGAGTGAAAAGAAGCCGTCGAAAGAAGAAAAGGAAAAGGCAGAGATTGTAAAAAGATCTGAGGTAACAATCAGTGATCTTGAACTCCGGTCTTTAGCCAGTGATCGAGGTCGAAGCGCTTATGATCTGGTGGATCGCATGCCATTTCTCTATGTTCGAGTAGTGAAAGCCAAAACAGCAAACAATGAATCCAAAAGCCCAGTTTATGCCAAGCTCATGATTGGTACACACAGTATCAAAACCAAGAGCCAGAGTGACAAAGACTGGGATAAAGTCTTCGCTTTCGATAAAGAAGGATTGAATTCAACTTCTTTAGAAGTTTCAGTTTGGACAGAAGAGAAGAAAGAGAATGAAGAGGCAACACAAGAGTGTTCTCTGGGTACTGTATCTTTTGATTTGCAAGAGGTGCCCAAGAGAGTGCCCCCAGATAGTCCTTTGGCTCCACAATGGTACGCTTTGGAATCGGAGAACTCTGCGGGAAATGAAGTCATGCTCGCCGTTTGGATTGGGACTCAGGCTGATGAGGCATTTCAAGAGGCTTGGCAATCGGATTCAGGTGGGTTATTACCGGAGACCAGAGCCAAGGTGTATCTGTCGCCAAAGCTTTGGTATTTGAGACTAACGGTTATCCAAACCCAAGATTTGCATTTAGGTTCAGCTAAGGCTCGAAACCCTGAACTTTATGTTAAAGCTCAACTTGGGGCCCAGCTTTTTAAAACAGGTAGGACTTCTGTTGGGTCAACATCTGCTAGCTCGGCTAATCCGACATGGAATGAGGATTTGGTTTTTGTGGCGGCTGAGCCGTTTGAGCCATTCTTGACTGTGACAGTGGAGGATGTTACTAATGGGCAGTCAGTGGGGCATGCTAAAATACACGTGGCAAGCATAGAAAGGAGGACAGATGATCGGACAGAGCTTAAATCAAGATGGTTTAATTTGGTAGGTGATGACACCAAACCCTACACGGGAAGGATACACGTCAGAGTGTGTTTAGAAGGTGGGTATCACGTGCTAGATGAGGCAGCTCACGTGACGAGTGATGTTCGAGCAGCAGCTAAACAGCTAGCCAAGGCTCCAATTGGGTTGCTTGAAGTTGGAATCCGAGGAGCCACTAATTTACTTCCTGTGAAAACAAAGGATGGTACACGTGGGACCACTGATGCTTACGTGGTGGCTAAGTATGGGCCCAAGTGGGTCCGGACCCGTACGATCCTCGATCAATTTAATCCACGGTGGAACGAGCAATACACATGGGATGTATATGATCCTTGCACTGTGCTAACCATTGGTGTATTTGATAATGGAAGGTACAAGCATGATGAAGCTGCAGAAAAACAAGGCAAAGATGTTAGGGTTGGTAAAGTAAGGATCCGTTTATCAACCCTTGATACTAATCGAGTGTACTTCAATCAATATTCTCTTACGGTGGTACTTCCTAGTGGGGCCAAGAAAATGGGAGAGATCGAAATAGCCATTAGATTTTCATGCTCATCGTGGTTAAGTCTAATCCAAGCTTACACTTCACCAATGCTGCCTAGAATGCATTATGTGAAGCCTATGGGTCCAACCCAGCAAGACATTTTGCGACATACAGCAATGCGTTTGGTGACTACTCGGCTAACCAGGTCTGAGCCACCACTAGGCCAGGAAGTGGTCCAGTTCATGTTGGATAGTGACACACACATGTGGAGCATGAGGAGGAGCAAGGCTAATTGGTTTCGGGTGGTGGGGTGTCTCACACGCGTCGCAACTTTGGCACGCTGGACTGAAGGGATTCGCACTTGGGTGCACCCACCCACTAGTGTTCTGATGCACGTGCTGCTTGTAGCTGTTGTGTTATGTCCACATCTGGTGCTCCCCACCATATTCATGTATGCCTTCCTGATCTTAGCGTTCAGATTTCGTTATCGTCAAAGGGTCCCACTCAACATGGACTCGAGGCTCTCTTATGTGGACATGGTGGGACCTGATGAGCTTGATGAAGAGTTTGATGGATTCCCAACCACACGATCACAAGATGTGGTTCGTATCCGATATGATAGGTTGCGGGCCCTAGCTGGCCGGGCCCAGACACTCTTAGGAGATTTTGCAGCCCACGGGGAGCGCTTAGAAGCTTTGTGGAATTGGAGGGATCCGAGGGCTACTGGGATTTTTGTGGTGTTTTGCTTAGTTGCTTCATTGGTATTTTATGTGGTTCCATTTAAGGTGTTTGTATTAGGGTTTGGGTTCTATTACCTCCGTCACCCAAGGTTCCGTGACGACATGCCATCTATCCCGGTTAGTTTTTTCAGGCGACTGCCGTCATTTTCGGACCAAATTCTTTAGAAGTGTCGTGGCACATTTTGGTTCACTTTTTTTGTGAAGTTATAATCACATAAAAGTGTTTTGTAATGTGGTTTATAACCATTGATCGATTTATTAGTTATTTTTTAGCAATAAATAAAGCTTTCAAGGCGGTAAAGCGTACCTCTTGCATGTATAATGTGGAAAAGGTTACCATTATTTTGATCATTTATGAGATGGGGTTGATGAAAGGATGGATATTTAAAAATACTAGTTTACATGGCTTGTGTACCATTATTTTTAATATAAAAAAATGTTCATGCGGTGAAAAACAATTTTTACATTATTATAAAACCCAATTCATCAAATTAACTTTTAAATCTCCTATTTGACTTTTTATTTAGCTAGAGTTTAAAGTTAAATTATGTAGAAATTATTTTAACATGACTTAATTGACTTGGTAAATTTAAAGACAACCCAATTGACCATTAAAAAAATTTAACAATGAGATTGAGAAAAAAAAAAATGACAAATTTAACAGAAAAAACATATATCTCAACTAGAAGTGTCAATTTCACCTCAATTCAATAAATATTAATTTTTTCTTGTTTGGGTTTGGGTCAGGTTCGGGTGATACACGAAGTGAAAAGATCGAGTTCATGTAAGGTATGGATATTACTTTGCCCGACTCGAAATCCTACCTAAACCCGACCCAAAGTATAGACATAACCTTAAAATTTTTAAAAATCACAATTATATCCACCTAAAAATAATCTAGAGTTTCTCACTTACCTCTCCACACATACTCACAATTCACGCTTACTTTTTTTATTATTATTATTTACCAAACCACCAAATTACAAACCAAGTAAAACTCACAAATAAAAATAAACCACAAAAATCTCGATAGTAAAGTTTGAGATAATCATGTTATGTCTAATATATTAAAATACCAGCCTAATCAAACTGTTAAAATAGTCGCTATTAACAAGAAACAAAACTACCTTAAAAATTGATAAAATATGAACCCGAAATTCCAACCTGTGCAAAGTGGTTTCAAATCCAATCTCCACCGTTCAGAGTGAAGAGGAGAGTTGGGCGAACTTCCTTACCCAAATTACAGCAGATCCAAAGATGGACAGAAGCTGAATAGACCGACAACTTTGTATTCATCGAATACAGTTTTTTCAAAAATATTGCAATTCTAAAAAGGCTCAAACAAAAAAAAAATCATTATATAATCAAACTATTCAACTAATATTAAATTTTTTAATTAGAAAAGTAAAAATATCATTACACTATTTTAGTAATGAATCTCTCTAAATCTAGAGTTACAATATTTTTACAATGAGAATTAAGTACCTTTAATAGCCCATTTCCATGGGTTTGGATTAGTTCTTTTTGCGATGATGCCAAAATATCAAGCTTAATAGGGAAAGGGAAATATCGTATAATGATGAACAAGTCGTCATTTTCTTCTACACATAAAAGTGCAACTGAGAAAGACTCAAAACTGAGTATCATATAGAAAACAAATTTCAATAAAAAAATTAGTAATGTTATGATAATAGCAGTATAAAAAAAAATAGAAGAACAATGAATTTCAGAAAATTAAATAAAAAATTAAAATTAAAAAAATTATTTTCATTGAATATTCATGAGTATTTTAAAAAACAAATCTACAAATTATATTTACCATAAAAAGCTCCAATCTCATTTCAAAGTAAGCCTTTTAATTTTTAAAAGAGTTGTTAATATTAATTAAAAACTAACATGAAGCTAATCTTTCTTTTAAGAAGCAAAAGATAGATGCAATTCTAGATAATTTTCTTTTTTATAAATATATTATGCAAATATAACTCTCTCTTTTTTAAAAATTTAGTGGGAATAAAATTTTGATTTTCTTGAGATAATTAAAATAAATATTTGTAAGAACTCTAATAATTTAAATTTTGAGAGAAAAAATGTATTTCTCTTGTTGAAATTCCTTTGTATTATTTATCTTTTTTTTATTTATTTTAATGGAAGAATAATTTTTTATCAACAACACCATTATTTGAAAAACAAAACTTAAAGTAATTAAAATAAATATATGTCAAAACTTAAATGATTAAATTAAGTGAGAAACAAATGCATTTACTTAACCAAAAATTCATTTTTTTATTTGTTAATTTCATTTTAATTTTGGAGGGAACATATATTTTTATTAAAATCGTGATTATTTAAAAAACAAAATATCATAATATGTAAAGTAATTATAAATAAAAAAAATTATATTTTAATTGTTTTCATACAATTGCATAAGAAAATAAAAGAATAATCAATTGAAGAGGATAATGTAAAAAATGATAAAAATAAAATGTTTATTCTATTCTCATTGAATATCTACGTCAATCTTTTTAAAACTTGTGCACATTTGTTTCCTATAGAATCATAAAATATAAAAAAATTACTATTAAAAAATATTATATTAAAATTTTCAAATATCATTTAAAAAAATTAAATAATTGAATAATTTTTAAATATTAGTTAATTATCTAACTACTATTTTATTTTAAAATATAAAAAAACTAAAAAAATGATGAATGCCTATAGAATCAAGCCCAAACAAGTTTAGGTTTTTTTTTTTTTTTTTAAGTAAAGCTAAGTGCGCAAGCCTTCTCTCGCAAGCCTAATCACTCTTAGATATAGTTTTCAGACCCGATCTGGATTATAGATTTTAATCAAGTCACTGGGTTTTGATCGGGTCACTGAGTCGCCCGAATCAATTTTTTTTTAAATCAAAACAACGTCGTTTTAGTAAAAAAAACAAAAGTCAAGGGTTGCAATCGGGTTTTCGACCGGGTCTTGCCGGGTCAACCCACCGGGTCACACCGGGTTTTTCCTTCCTCTATTTTTTCTTCAACCCGGCCCGGTTCCAGCCCCGGGTCCCGGGTCGACCCGCCGGGCCGGATTTCAAAACTATGCTCCTAGCTTCATGCTCTTGGTTTTTTTTTATTATTATTTTGAAAGAAACTTCTTGCTAGATAAATAAAAGTAATTGTATTTTAAAATAATTAATTTATGTCTTTTTCTCAAACAGGAATAGAGTTCTAATGGTACTATTTGCAATTTAAATAATTATGTATAAAATTATATTAATAATTTTTTAAATAAATTGCACATGAGAATAAAAATAAATATTTTTATTATTATTAATTTATATATTATAACTTCAAATTAATTATTTATTTTTAATACAGTCACATCAACATTATTTAACCATTATTTTTTGTTTTTGTTTTTTAAAAAATTGTTTTAAAATCATATCAAGTTTTTATTTGAGAGGCCAATGCTTATGATTAAAAAAAAACATGTTTTTTCATCAAAATGGAAAAGAAATGAATGAAAACAAAAGGGGATTTACAACTAAAGAAATGCATGGTTTTTCTTTTGAATTTAAATCATTTAAATTTATATGAATATTTATTTTAATTGTTTTTAAGTTTTTATTCAAATAACCATACTACTAATAAAAAAAAATGACTTTGTCAAGATTAAAAAAAAAAAACACTTAATCATTGGAATCCTTACAACTATTTATTTTATTGTTACAAAACGAAATGAAATATAGATTTTGAGAATGACTCCGGCAGTAGAATTATAAATTCTTACTTGTACTGACCGACCTGGTTGTAAGCGATTTCCATACATCTTTACTTGTAGTTCATGCAGTCATGTATGAACATCAAAAAACTTGGTGTTTAATTACATTGTAGTTTCTCAAAATGTTATCAATTCTCTCTAGCTGGTATCAACATGTAATAATATTTCACTATAAGCATCTTATATCAGCTTTTCTCGATATATCTCGCCAAACAACCAGCCCAGTAATTATACGACGCATTTATTTAATTTTGTTTTTTCATTTCGAGAGAACTCTCATCTGCATTGCCGCTTGAAGTTCTTTTCTGAAAGAAGTTTGGTCAGCAAATTTTGCAGCCTTCTTGATCCTGGTCCAGGCCTCAAAACACCATAATTCTCGTTTTGCAAACCTGAACATGTTCCATGCCTCTTGCCACTCCTGGCACACCAGCCCCCGTGAGCAAACTGTCCCTTGTATCTCTTAAGAAGCTCGCGATCAATCTTATCGAGAACTGGATCATTTCTCTTGAACTTTCTTGCAAATGGCCGGCTGCTCAAGATCATTCTTCTGTAATCTTTAACTCCTAGGGACCGAGGGTGCTGCTTAGGAGGTGTATCCCAAGTAATGTAATGAAGGTCATGGTTAACTGTGGTGTTTTTATAGTCTTCAGAGTTGCATATTACAGTTTGGAAGTAGCCTTCAGGGGAGGACACAAAGTTGGTGTAGTAGAGAAGAAGAGTCCTTGGCAAGTTGTCCCAGCCCACAATGCTGTACTCAGCAAAAGATCTTGACAGTATGGTCCAAGCAGAACCTGTTATGCAAAGCAATTGAGAGAAATTAGGATTGTTGTAACTATTGGAAACTTGAAAGACACTGCACATAAATAGATGAATCCATTTAAAATTGGAAACTGCCAAAGAAAATTGTTGTTTGATAGGAACATTATGTTTAATGTATTTCTGGAAGATGAAAAAGCTTGAAGGGGTGATCTGAAAGGAAAAAATAAAGATCGCCAGCCCTGCATATTGCAAAGGAAACTGCCACATCCACAATCAAAGCCATTATCTATGTTTTCTGCAATTTGGAATGATTCTGAAATCATGAGGGTTATCAGTCTAAAACCGAATGGCACACAATCTACAGGTAATTTTAATTATGATGTCAAAGAGATAATCTAGCGTTAAAAGAGAAAAAAGGCACTTTCATTTCCAATTAGCTAGTTTGTAAGAGGATGAACAACCCCGGGCCAGGAACATATCCAACAACATAGCTGATTGACACTGTTAATTCAGCTTGTAAAAATCTTGATCTTATTTTGTGAAAACAAAATAAAACATTAATGGAAGAAATCACACGATTTAAATTCACATTTATCTCATACCCATTATTAAAAGCTAAAAAAAGGAAATCATAAAATCCATGACATGAACACATAAAAGTACATGGCTTGATGTCCTCTTTTGTCAAGAATTTTTATATTCAGTTCTTTCTGCATGCTGCGCCTTGGAATCAGTTCAAAGCAGCTTAGAAGTTAGGATAATCACTTTGTTTATTCCTTTCTTTCAATGGGGGCATTCATTATTATAAATCTACAAAGTTCTCCATAAGAACAGGAGAGCACGTGTATTCTAACATCAACTGGGCCTTGTCATGTGAATTTTCTAGATCGTGCAGCCTACAACATACAGTTGTCTGTCTTCGGTCCCCTTTGTAGGTCATTTCAAGGGCTCACCTAGAAATCCAACCTGGACACATCTCATTGTCTGGTAGTGATTCAATGGCTATGTTGAGGTTTTACGCAGCTTGCGAAATGGTGGAGCCATACGTGGTTAGGTTGGTGATGGGATGCCTAACATGCTCTGAGAGTAATTCAAAAATGCTGATTATGACATGAAACCCAGCTAGCATCGACAAGAAGTTATCTACTACCATTACACAATTCTCTGTGCTGTATGATGAAGAAATTAAAGAAAAGAGAGGGATCGATACTTCCACATTAACACAATATTCTGGGCAGCACTCAAACTAAAACTTCATGAAAGATGCATTAAGACAGCACATCAAATCTTTGATGGAAAGTGGCTTCTGAACTCAGTCTTTCTCACTTTGTACACTGTCCCACTCGTTACTTTTTTCCACTTTGAACATGGGCTTGATGTTCGACAGCTAAAACGATAATTTGGCGTTGAGTTTTATTTTATTTTATTTTTTTCATCTGAAAAAGAAACGGAAACACCTGCATTTCTATCGTTTAATTGATGATTGCATAGCTACTTGGCTTACGGCTTACCTGAATTGTTGTGATATGACATCCTAACCATTTAGCCGGAAGTTAACCCTAATCTTCTTAGATGTGAATTTTATTTTTTTTTTCTAAGATTGCTACTTGCAGTTTGTTGAAGCTACCATTAATTAGGTCCAAGGTCTTATTCAACTATCAACAAGAATTTTGTTAACAAGAAGTAGAAGATTGATTGCAAAATGATAAAAGCCTGTAAACTTGGACCTACTTGATTAAATTTCTTTTAAAAAAAAATAGATTCCTTTATATTATATTTCTTTGTACAAAAAAAGAGGCAGAAGGTACAGGGGTTAGGTCTCGTGGTCAGTGTAAAAAATTTTTATTTAAAATTTGAAAAATATTTTTTTATTTAAAATTAATTTTTTAAATATTTTTAGATTATTTTAATATCTCAATATTAATATTAAAAATATTATTTTAATATATTTCTAAATAAAAAATATCTTATTACACCAATCCATTGTACTTTCAAAAATGCATTGTCTTTGTTGTAGAGTTCAGGAGATTTGAAAGGGGGGCAGAGTTTTAGAAAATGTGATTTGCATTCTAATCGCTACCATTTAGGTAAAGCCAGGAAGGACTTTTTGTCGGCAATGACTTCATTTGGAAATATGAATGATACAAGGTCCTGCTAGTAAGAAATTTGGAAAGATTGGGCATATTTTCAAATACATCCAAAATAATGGCCAAAAAGCAAAACCCATAAATTAGTAATTCCTTTTTTTTTTTAATTTTTTATAGCGAGTACCATGTACTATGAAATGCGTGCTGTCTCTTCACTTCAGAGCTCACATGCTGTTGATAATCAGGCGGGGCAGAAATAAAAATAAAAATGGTGAAAAACAATGCATGGAGCCCATAGACAAGAGAATGGAAGGTCATGGTGGCAATGTCTTGTGATAAGTAAGGTCCTTCTCACAGCAAACAAAAAGACTGAGAAAAAGAGAGAGAGAGACCTGTATAGAGCTTGAAGGCAGTTGGGAGACTCCTTTGTTTATTTACCCACCAGATCTCTGATTTGTTCAGGCTGGAGAGACCAGGGTCTATCATGATTGGCTTGGCTCTCTTATTCCTGATGGTGATTAATATTTTTAATAATCAAATTCCTCTCATAACTTCACGAAATAAAAAAAATGATGAGCAAAAAAGGGAAAAAGAAAAGGTTCCCTACAGTTTCCATCCCAGGCGGCTGCTGTGCTGTATAAAGTTGAGATTTCTTGGTAAGGTAGAGAAGGCATCGATCAGATCTGATAACAGCAAAGATAGGTGAAATAATTACTACATTATTGAACATAGAGTCTGGAAACAAAAATGAAGCAAAAACAACAAGAATTTAATGGAAGTAAGATTTGTAAAACACAAAGCCAAGATCAGTGGTGGACAGATAACAGAGGATAGTGCAAATAAAATGAAAAAAAAAGGGCCACTCACCATACCATCTTGGGTGACCAAGGGATAATCAGAGGCGCTGAGATTAATGAACCAGTCCCATTTGCAGGTCCTCAACAGTATAGCCATTGCATGGAGTGTAGTAGCAAGCATAGTAGGACCTCTGTAAGTAACCAGATTTGGTTTACCGACAATCCAAACATTTCCCACCAGGCCAAAAACTGGATCACTAGACACAAATTCAGCTATTTCTCTATGCTCCTTTTCCGGTGCATCAGCATCCACATGAATCAGATAGTAGTTCCCTGGATGGTACAATGCCTTCAGCACACGCGTTAGCCTCTTCGCGTCACCTCTAGATGCTGATATCAAGTACGCGAACGTTACTGGATATGGCTTGAGGTCTTTCAACATGTTCAAGTTGATCACAGGGTTGTATTTGGCATTGGGTGTGGTTAGTTTTGTTGGTATGTATAGTAGAGAGAAGAGTATCGAGGTTACCATGAATGAGATCATGAACAGTTTGATGCCCATTTCATTTAATTGAAGAAGAAGAAGAAGAAAATGTGAAGGGAAGTGATCAAGGGAGGGAGAAATTAAGGTGGCTTAATGGCGAAGGAGGGTATTGTGAGAACGGGAATAATAACGGAGCTCCTTGCTTTAAAGGGAAGGCCTCCGGTTGTCATTATAGCAGTTGTTGACATGGAGATTCATTAAGTATAGATGGAGAAGAGGAAAGAGATGAAATTACTAAATTAGTTAGGCCTTTAATAAGGTTGGGGATGGATTGTAGTGGGACTCTTGTGGATAGAAATTAAGGTATCAAAAGAGTGAAAATTTCACATGGGTTAGTCGGTAGTAGCCCACGCGCCGTGCCAAGTAATTTTTATAGCGATAATTGTTAGGGTTGGGATTTAAAATATTTTTTATTTAAAAATATATTAAAATAATATTTATTTATTTTTAAAAATTATTTTTAATATTATTGTATCAAAATAATTTAAAAATATAAAAAAATTAATTTTAAATAAAAAATTAAAATTTTTAAAAAACATGATTTTAAACATGTTTCTAAATATTATTTTACTAAACCTAACCAAGCTTGTATAGTTATTAATATAAAAATCACCAATTGATCTACGTTTTAAAATAAACTTAGCATGAGCTAATTAAATTGTGGTTCAGCCAACCTAATAAAAATTCTTTGAACTTGTTCATTAAATTAAAATTTTATTTGATTTTAAAAGAAAAAACATATTAATTTAATGTTTTTTATATAAAAAAATATTGAAATGATGACATTTTGAATTGATTCAGCTAACCTACTCACTTTCTGATCTAGATTATGGTCATGACTAAATTTAATAATCTTGCTTTTTGAAATGTATTTTTATTTAATTATTTTTTTATAAAAATAGATAGTTATGAGAAAATAAAAGAAAATATTAAAATTAACACATGATTTTATATGATTTACAGGATGTGTATTTACTACGTATTGTTTATGTAAAAATACAAGCAAAAAATATCAAAATCAATTAATATGTAACAGTAAAACATATATAATTTTAAATATATTTTATGATTAAGATACCTAAATTACTTATGTATTAATATATTAAAATTTTAAGCGATACTATTTTATCATTTATTAGAAAATTAACACATAAAATGAGTTCCTCTTGCCACATATGAAAATAAAAAAGAAAAAAAAAACTAAACATTGATATATCAAGTTAAAAAGAGAAAATATATAAAAAAAATATTTAACTAAAAAATTTGAATTGCAATTTCTTAACATACCTAGTAAATTAGTTTTACTTAAACCAATTATAGATCATATCATAAGCTTCGATTTAAAATAGATATTGAATATTGTTTTATATAAAACACAAAAAAATCAAGAAAACTCTATTTTAAACTAGATCAATGCACAATAAGGTTCTTCAAATTTCTTAAAAGTTCATAATAATATAGTTATTTAATTATATATTTTGTTTCTTTAAAACATTTACAACAATTGAAAATTAAAATTATATATGCATCGATAAATAAATATATTATATATTTTTCAAGTTTGTGTTACTTTTTTATTTTATTCTTAGAAAAAAAATTAATCTTTAATCAATAAAAAACATACCAAAACAAATGCTATAAAAATTATATAAATTTTGGGTTAATCATTTTTAATAGATGTAAGATATAGTTAAATCACTTTGATTATATACAAATGATAGTATGATCAAAATTGTTTCATCCTCGCAATGCAGGGGTTATCTGACTAGTTTTTATATTAACTTATTTGTCAATTGAGATTAAATATTTCTCCAAATAATTCTAAATATGCATCCTCTATATTGATATCGAGAAATAATAATAATAATAATCTATTTTAGGATAAAGTTTATAATTTTACTTAAAATAGTAAGTCTAAAATAATATTTAGTGCTAGGGATTAAAGAAACAAAAACATTCCACTCATAGGAATTTTATATTTTTCAATTAAATTATTTATAACTATTTACAAAAAAATAAAAAAAGCAATCATTGTAATTTTTATATAGGAAAAAGGGCTCCGTAAATTGTGTTTTTATTAGTTTTGATGGTAAAAATTCGACGGGATGATATATTAAAGAAAGAGTAACTATTTAATGATAAATTGGATGCAATTAAGCATATAAAAAGACATGTGGGATACAACTCCTAAAATATAAAGATTCGTGGAATTATTTTCTCTTTTATATAAGAAACATGATATTATCACTGTTTTTATTGTTGCATTTATTTTAAAAAAATTGTTTTTTTATCATAAAATACTAAAATAAAATGGAAATAAGTAGCAATGATTCATTATGAAATATAAGAAATGAAATTATCAATGATTTATTCACTATCATCCTAATAATTATAAACATATTTAATATTTATTATCTCTCAAATTAATTTATAATTTTGAAGTAAGCATACATCACGATATATTATTATTTATTTTATTTATTTTTAGGATATATTTGTTAATTATTTCAAAAAATAATTATATTATATAATTATTAAAAAATTAATTTCTATCTGTAAAAAATTATATCCTAAATTTTTAGAATTTATAATTATACCAAGTTATATTTAAGTCTCGCGTCTGTGTCTGTATATGTACCAAGTTATAGACTATGCCATATTATTATTACTTATAATCTAAATTGTGTTGGCTAAGGTATTGTGGAGCCGCATTGTTCACACACATAAAAAAAATATTGTGGAGGATGCTGTGTATTTTTTGTGTATTTTTTAGTAATTTATTTTGATCCTCTAAGTTTAATTTTGGGTGATTTCATCCTAATTAAAGATCAATTAATTTTAATTTCTTAGAAAATGGTGGAATTAAAAGAAAAGAGACTGAAATAAAAAAAATACGCAAACATAGGTGGCGTACCAGAACATATTTCAACAATACATGCACTTAGGTCCTCAAACTTTCAAAATAACACAACTTATACAATTTAGATTCCTTTAGATTTTAAAAATGTCATTTTTAGTACAAAAGTTTATTTATATTATTTTTTGTACAAATGTCGATGCTTCTCTGGATGGCTAGAAGCTTGGAATCTAGGCATGTAGATGACATGTCGTCTGCCTTCATAGGCGACGTGTCACTTGCATAGTTTTTTGCAAGAAAAATAGAACATTTGACAGGTTATTCGTCATTTTTAAATATAAAACAGCCTATGCACCCAGGCCTGGGCTTGAAGGCCCACCCACGTAAATGGGTTTTTCTTTGCAATGCCCCAGGCGAGCTAGGCCATGGGCCCGAGAGTCAGGCCTTTTTTGGCCCTCTTTTTTGTTATTAAATTTAAGTTAAATATAAATTTTAAAAAAAATATTGATTCTAGTTTTATTTATGGTCTGGAGCGCAAGTTTGATGAGTCAAGAAAAATATTAATATTGCTTTTTTTAATTTATATTTTTTTTAATGTCTTCTTTCTAAAAGAATTATTTTGGTTATCTTTTGATTTTTTTTAAAAGGTTAAATATAATTTTTTTAAAAAAATATTGATCATGGTTTAATTTATGATCCAAGGTGTAAGTTTGATAGGTTAAGCTACAATATTCAGGTTGTTTTTTTTCTTATATTTTTTTAATTAATATCTTTTTTAATGTCTTTATTCTAAAATAATTCTTAGGTTTATATTTCAATTAATATTGCTTATCTATGATTTTTTCTTTATTTAACCTTTTTTGATAAATATTTTTTTTAAATGGTGTTGTGTGTATTTATTATTTTTTAAAAAGATTATTCTGATTCATCTAGAGTTTTTTTTTTATCTTTTATATAGATTAACTTTGTTTTTGAAAATAAAAAATATTTTGGATAATATTTCTAATATGTGCAGCCTTTCATAATATTTTTTTTCTTTTATGTTATTCAATCAATTTAATGTACATATCTATTTTTATTATTATTTGATTTAATAAAAAATTAATTTTAATAAACAAATCCAGCAAGGACAACCGAATAAATATTATGTCTTGCGAGATTAAGTATCTTGATCTATACTTGTCTCTAAAGTTTTATAAATTTAATCATATTTTTCTCTGTTTATTAACACTTATAGTTCTCGAGTGATTTGATTATATATATGAGTTTTTTTATTTACATAATTGTTTTATCTATAAAAACATGTTGAAAAAAATCAATATATATAATTTTTTTTAGAAAATAAAAACTACTTTACCCGTACAAATCAAATAACTAGTTATATCTAAGTCTAAGTGTCCGTGTCCGTATTTGTACCAAGTTATAGAGTATTGCCATATGAAAACTTACATGGGCCTGCTCATGGCTTACAGTCCCTCCCATTGATTTTTCTGGAGGACGGTCCCAACTCAATAGACGGTGACCACAGTCTACTCTGAGGCTTTGCTAGGCCCGATCACGAAGGTCACAACCTCGCCTTGTTAAATTTAGCCTTAAATTTACATGGGCCTGCTCACCATAATTTTTAGATCCGGTCCGGTGGTCGGCCCGGTTTAAGACCCGGGTTCCGGCTTTTGACCGGGTCACCAGGTCGCCTGGTTTAATTTTTTTAAAATCAAAATGACGTTATTTTAGTAAAAAAACAAAAAAAACAAAAGTCAACGGGTTGCAACCTGGTTTTTGACCGGGTCTTGCCAGGTCAACCGGGTCGCCGAGTCAACCAGCCGGGTCAGCCAGGTCACACCGGGTTTTTTCTTTCCCTGTTTTTTTTCATATGGCTCTTTCAAAATGCAATAATTATCTTGATGTCTTTATAAATAATAATATTTAATAAATATCGTGTTTTTAAAGCGCGGTAAAGTAAAAATATATCATTCCACTAAAGTAAAAATATATCATTCCACTAAATATTTTTTAAATGGTATTATTCTATCAAAAAAAATTAAAATTAATGTGGTAATTGTTTTTTTTTTTAAATCAATAAATACAATAAACAAAATTGGCAGATTCCCAGATTTTGAAGTGGCCGAGCTCTATAATACTATATGGTTGGCCTAGCCTATAACTATAATTGAGAACTCACGCAGCTTCTGACCACCTAATGGTCTTCCTACTGTTTGCAGAAGCTTGACCACTGGAATTATTTTCTAGCATTACCGAATTTGTCATAAATCTTTCCTACCTAACGTAATTAACCACTGGTATTTTATAATTTGTATTTTGTAAGAATGTTCAGCAGTTTTCTTGTAATTAACCCGTAGTCACCCCTCACCTAACGTAGTTGATGTATGATAGGTTGGTTAACAGTCATTGTCAGCAAAACACCGGAAAATGAACTTTTGTTTTTGTTTTTTAGAGTGTTTTTTTTTTAATGTATTAAAATAATATTTTTTAATTTTTGAAAAATTATTTTTTATATTGACAAATCAAAACAGGAGGTTAATACTGCACTTTGATGTTTCTACTTGAATATCTCATGTTCAGATTGGTGGGATCGGATTCAGAGACTGTAAATTAAGGCTACCTCCATTGTGTAGGAAGATGTCAACTTCTAGCTAGGTGACGAGAAAATGAACCTCTTCATGGTCCTCCCTCCTTGGTATGTTCATGGCCAGAAATGATTCACATCTTCAATCCAGTCTAAGTCTTGTCCAAGATTGCGTTACATTTGAATCTTCCACTTGTAATTTCCCAGTACTGAAGATCGAGTAACATTGAACCTTGGTTATCTTTTGGAAGAGGATCTCTTCAGTATTTGATGGACAGATTTAGTTAAACCTACCAAACATCACTCTTTCTATAAAGAAACAGCTGCGCCTTTTCCTTTTTCTGCACTTTCTTTAAGCAAAGCTAACTGCATCACGAGAAATAGCTTACAGAGATATGAAACCCCTTCGACAAGTCACCTCTGTTGACCCTATCTCTTAGCTTCTCCACCTTCCAAGTCAATATTGCACCACTCATTAAACCCAAAACTCACACACAAGCTAATACGTGATCAGATTGAGAGGAAATTTAATGTGAAGGAGAAGGGACTTGGTCAGTTTCTTGCAATATACAAGATTTTGTCAAAGAAGGCTTTCACAAGTTAAAAGTCTAGGTCTCAACAGTGATATATTCATACCCTTTGACTTGTAAAGAACAGTAAAACAAGAGTGTAGAACGATGTTTGAGGATTTTGAGGCCTGTGATTTTGGAAAATCGTGGCCGCCAAGAAAGTGCAAGATAATAAAACAAAGAGGTTATTTGTTTTAAGCAGAGAAAGACCAAGACTTTGAGTGTAAAATTTAATAGCCATCAATGAAAAGATCCAAGGAAATGAATAATGATGCAGTTACAGCTATTAACGTGCAGAACTTCCACATTCAAGTTCAAGAGGAAAAACTTCCATACATAATCCCCAACCAGGTTCAATCTCCATTCCTCTCTCAAATCAAGCTCTTGATTCTGTTTTCTTCCTCCATTCTCCTTCCACGTCAAAAGGGTCTCAAAATCCCCAAGGTTTATCATCTTTCTTCGTCATCAGCAAGCCCCGCCACCCCCCCCCCCTCCTCTCTTATAGGTGGCATTTCATGTTCCTTTTCTTGCTTCTTTATTTCTTGCTAATTATTCCTTTCTTTAGAGTACTATCATTTATTTTTTAGTTCTTGAGCATCAGATACAATGAGTTGACTTAGTAACTTATCTACCAACTGGCTTAGTTAATATTTTTGCAGGTTGAGGAATCAAGCATCCAGCTTGAAACCGCAATGGTGGCGGGGATATTAGTCCAGAGGCTCTTTCGAGTCCTTTTTTTTTCGCACATAGTCCTAATCGCCATCCTAGTAATCTGCCTCACCATCCGTGGCCTACTCTCTGCCCACAGCCACCATTTTCATCCCAAGAAGTGGTATCCTCCACTCCTTACTGCAACAGGATGCGCTGGAATTGTGGCTTTCACATGGCAATGGTTCACTCTCTGCAACCCTTCAAGAGCACTGAGAACAGCCTTCTGGCTTAGCCCCTTGCTAACCTGTGCAGTTGGCGTGCTGTTTTTACTAATAGGCTCTGCTGCAGGTTTAACAATAGGCGTAATTGCAATAGTTCTTGCTCTGATCCTATCCCTTTATACTTGTTGGGTGAATCCTCGATTCGATTATGCCACCAAGGTTTTATCAATTGCTGCTGCTTCCCCTCCAGCTAAGACTACAACAGTGGTACTCAATCTTTCAATCATCACAGGCACTGTGTATTCCTGTTTCTTGGTATCTGGTATTGGCGGAGCCACTGCAGTTGGAACTGTAACGGACACCTTGTTCATTTTAGCGATCCTTGCGAGCCTGGCATGGAGCACGCAAGTGATAAGAAACACGTTGCAAGTTACAATTGCACGCGTCAAATACCTACACTATGCATATGGGGTAGATATGGACTTACGAATTGCTTTACGGGACACATTCAAATACTCAATGGGAAGTGTGTGCATCAGCTCAGTCCTTGTGCCGATTATTACTGTAGTCCACGGTTCAGCCCGAGCGATAAGTTTGATTGCGGGGGGCACAGACGAGTTCTTGTTTTCCTGCGCTAATTGTTATGCTGCTGTTGCTGCGACTCTGGTTAACTATGGGAATCGGTGGGGTCTTGTGCAAGTAGGGGTTTATAATAAGGGGTTTGTCCAGGCATCCATGGATACATGGGAGATGCTGAAGAAAGTTGGGTTGGAACCTATAATTGACAGAGATCTGACAGGGTCTTTCTGTTTTCTCTCTGGGATGGCAGGAGGTGCAATATGCACGCTAGTTGGAGGAGCATGGACATTTGCAGTTCATAAGAGTTATGCTACAGAAGTGTCAATCTATGCATTCCTGATTGGCTACTTCATGGTAAGAGATCAGCAACCTTCAAAACAGGAAACATTTCTTACAACAATACTCAGAAACTGATAGACAATTTTTTTGCTTGCAGTGTCGGATAGAAATGGCATGGCTACAATCATGTGTTTCAGCTTACTACATTGCTTACACAGAGAACCCACAGAACTCGCGGCTTGACCCAGCTATTCTATTTCGCCTTGAAGAGTTCCAGAGATACGGAGATTAACAATCATGGGGACTTCATCTCGCTTGCTGAGTACAGATTCATTGTTTTAGATTGAATATTTGCACCAGACACCACGTAGACCAGGGCAACATCAATCGATGTTAAAAGGCATGTGATTCTGCAAACACGTCGGATTGCAATTTTTTTTGTTCGTAAAAGAGAACTTGTCCTGTGAATGAGATATTAGTCAGCTTTTATATTCAGTATAATCTGCCCAAGTTCTCTTGCACGTAGATCATCTTCAAAAATATTGAATTTAACTCCCTTTAATCAAATGATTACATTCCATGGAGCAGATCTCAGGTCACAAAGGACAAAATTCCAATGCACTGATGCAGAGCAAATTACCAAATTTTGATTTCAAGTGTAATCATGTTAAGAAACTCTTTTGAACTCCATTTTTGATACTTTCCAAGGCAAAACAACATCAAACCGACTGAATAAAAGGGAAGTGGAAACATTATCAATAGTTTGCCTATAAAGTGGATACGGATCAAGACCATTCAAAAAATCAAGGGTAAATTACAGAGGAAGAGTACCATTGAGAAATGAAAAGGTCGATACACAAAAACTTTAATACAACATTGCAAGGCTACATAACTACAACAAATATGACAACCTAACTGTAAGCGTTGCAGCAAGAGGGTACAACAAAATGCAATGAGAAAGCAAAACGCAAAAGTTACTTGAGTCCAACATGACCTCGGCCACCACATTCTGAGCACATGATGTTTCCGGTTCCACCACAACCTACAAAAAAAAAAACATAACATAACATAGTTTCATTTTCATTGCCATATATAACAAGCATATCAAGATAACCACCAATCAGCTACCATTAGCAATCACACCACAAGACCAAGACCCATGCACGACAGACCAAGACCCATGCACGACTACTGGCTGAGCTACTCAGGATTTGCTACTTACCAAAATGTATGGAGATACTTTTATGTTCAATAACATTTAAGTATAACTTTAGGTTTAACACTCATATTCTGGCACTCTTAATCACTATATGGACAAAACCATCAGATGAGATCACCCGAATATAGTTGATATTGGTTTTTTCCAATAATAATATAAATATTTATTCCTAAAAAAAGCTCCTCAGAGTGAAGTCACAGCAAACCTATTAATATCCTCCTAATATGGCGAAAAGTAAAAAACCTATGACAATAACCCATCCAGTTGTAAGGCCACACTCAATAGCTTTCAAGGAATAGCGTTGTGAACTTCCTAGATCCAATCCAGGGATGGTATTTGACATTTACCAAAATGATTTCACAAAACAAGCATTGCCAGAATATTTACACAGGAAAAACCATAGGCATTTGTGTTCCAAATTATGCATGCACAAGTGCATATGGATTAAAGACTGGAGCCATGGAGGGAGTACAAATTTGAATTGAGAGATCATGCTTAGTACTAAAGTAGGAAAAATGATGAGGATCAAAAAGGGTGCAGTGGAAAAGAGATGATAGATACTCTTCCCACACTAACAACCCAAGTGTACAGCTCGCTATCCCTCTACCACAAGAAAAAAAAAAGTATTTTCAAATCAATAGAGGTTATACTTTAAATATGCAAGTATTTTCAAGGCATCTATTTCAATAGTTGCTCCCACAACTAGTCACTTGTCATAGTGAAAGATGCCAAATCCATTATCAAAGTACGTTCATTGGAAACATGATACGGTATGGAACTTCAAGTTAGATCTGGATGATCCTAAAATAACCACAAATCAAAATGGGGGATATAGGAGTGCTAAGTGGAGTTCAGATAACAGAACGTACAAGTATACTGCATCTGTTAGATTATGCTCTGTGAAGTGAAAGCAAATTTACCTAAGCACCGGACCTTGACAATGATGCCCTGACTTTCCAATATAGAGTCAACATATAAGCCTGAACCAGCACAAGTGGTGCAAAGAACCGCGCCTTTGGCTTGGCAATCAGTGCACCGAGGATTATCTCCAATTACTTTTTCAGCCAATGAAATACCAACAGGCTCCTCAATTCTCTCCTCTGGTATAGGCTTGTCATAACGAAACGTAGATTCAAGACTGCTTCTTCTTCTATGCACATCTCCCACTGAACTTGACTCCTGGAACATCAAAGAATTAATTTCTGAGGAAGTTGTGCATTGGAAAACACATGAAAATGAAAAACCAACAGCATAACAATAATCATACAAGAATCACCCATGAACTTCATTCACATATGTACCAAACGTACCGGCAAAATCATTTTAAAATCTCATGGTTATTTTGGGAGTAAAAATTGATAAAAACACATCAATTTATTTAGCATTCCCCTCATTCATTCGCTTCTACATTGCACCTTTCTATAAATCCTAACATCGGCCGAGACAATGGTTACCCTCCTCTCATTTTAAAAATGAGAAATGCAAGTGAACAACAGTAATCATGGCAAAATTTGTTGATACACAGAAGAAAATAAACAAAAAAATTAAATTAATAACAAGCGATCTCCCAAATTCCAATAAAATTGAGAGAAGAAAAATATACCAAAAAAAAAACCAAAAAGAAACTAACCCCATGAGAAGCAGCAGAGGGAGAAACAGAGCCATTATGAGTGATTGCAGAGATGCACCCATTCCCACCGAATCGAGACCCATATTCAATCTTATTTTTTCTCCGTAGATTTGATAATTTTGGTGAAGAAGAAGAAATGGGAAAAACAATTGATGAACCAATTCTAATGGTAGAATCCATCGAACCCAAAAAAGAAAAGAAAAGTTAAATAATTGAATCAATACAAAAACACAGAGCTATTATGTTTACAATTCTCGAATTATAAAAAACCCAAAACTCAAACTTTGGGGAAATCGATTCTGTTTTCTGGTTTCTTTTTTATCTTTTGGTGCCTCCCGTTCGTTCGTTGTTTACGATGGAGAAGAGAGCTGAGAAAGCTTGGCGAGTGAGAGATCCGTATTTATAGTTATAGATGGGTTTGTGGGTTTGAATTTCAGCACAAACTTTAGCCCAATACATTTGTCACTCAATATCATTCCTGTCCCAACCCATCAGTTTTCCTTTTTTTTTTTTTTTTTTTTTTGTCTTTTTTAAAAATAATTCTTTAATTTTTAAACCCATTAAAAGTAACTAAATTAAATTTTATGAAGAAAAGGGTAGCTTTAAATATTTTTCTTTTCTTAAAAAAAGAAAAGGAAAAATTTAATAGGAAAAGGCAATAATATCCTTGAAGGAGTAAACATTAGGTATAAATGAGTGATGTATATTTTGGTAATTGTAAAAAGTTGATAAATATAAATAGACAAAAAAGAAGAAGAAGAAAAAGTGTCCAAAATTTTTAAAGAATTGAAACAAGAAGAAGAAGAAGAAATGATTTTTCTTAACTTTTAAGATAAGATTTCGGGTTTGTTTGCATGATTCTCAAGTTTAGATTTGATTTTAAAATTCTTGAGTTTATAGAGATTTTAAGTGGTGTTGTGAAGTTTGATGAAAGAATTAATTGTAAAGGTAAGAGTTTAATTGATTGGTTTTAGAAGATTTTGGACAAGGATGATAATTTTGAGTTATAATTTGTTTAAATGATGAAAATGAGTTAGAGATTTGTGTAGATCAGTAGGTGATTTGTGAAAAAATCTGGGTTCGAGGTTCATGATAACAGAATTTCAGTCTGGTCCCTCATTTGTGAAAAACTCAATTCAGTCCTTAATTTTTTTTAAATTACAAATTAGTACTCAAAGCATAATTTGAGATTCTGAACATAATTGAGGATGAATTATGAATAAAATTTCAGTATGGTTATGAATTTATGATACTTTTTTATTTGGTCCTCTAAATTTGGCAAGAATTACAAATTGACCCCTAAAATTAATCTATTTAACCTTATAATTGGCTTATTGAATCTTACAATTGACTTATTTCAAGCTGAGACCCTTTTAGATTGGTAATCGACAAGAGGTTCGATGAATAATTTAACTTACACTTTATTGCATATTGCACCTTATAAAAAGTTGATCATGTACAATTTATGAACCCTTCCTATTCTAACACCATGTATAAAAATTTATATGCTTCTTAATTCTTAACCTTTACTTAGCCTATATATCACTGTGGCCTGAATATAATGAGCCAAAGGTAGATGAGTGTCTAACAAGATGGAGAAACAAAAAGGATTGAAGGATATTCACTCGTCTGTATAATGGTGCGAACTAGAGAAGGAATATCAATTTTTATAGGAGGCTGTGAGGATAGTTTTGAAACTCGGTCTAATTTGACAGGTTAAGTCGAGAACAGGTTAACCTGAGACCCGATATCTTTAATAGAATTGATATATACAGTTGAAGAATTGTATATTATTGTAATAGGGACAATTATTGGTTGTATATAAAACTTCGTCATGCCATGAAAAATCAGATATCTATAGAGAGATATCTTCCAATTAACTTAGATATCTACGTGATACGGTACATTAACATAATAATAAGTTGATTTGTTACACTGATACGAGAGCGTGTTCTGAGACAAGCTCTGCATAGAAGACCTTCGTGTATTAATGGTGTATGTATGACCTTCATGTTTTGTTCTTCGCGGCATGTGAGACCTGTGCATCGTGTTCTATCTGTGATATTTTGAAAACTCCTTTTTGCCACAGTGCTGATTCTAAATAAAAACCTCGAAACAGCGCTGAAAGATAAGTCATGATCAGTTGATGAACAAAGTAGCAATGGATAAGGAACCGCGCGTTAGATGAGCTTCTGCACTGATAATCAACAATCATTTTCACCACAACAGTAATAGACGAAGGATATAAGTCCAGCTAGCTAAGAAGACGTGCGGCGGAATGGGATTTGATTCTTTCACTATTACTGGTGTTGACATCAAGATAAGGAAAATGATGCTCCTCCGTCACCGTCCCTGATAATTTATTACTGGGAAAGATAAGACAAGTGCCTTTTCTTCTTCGACGGATGACAACCCTACTAACCAATGACCTCCAGCCAGGGTACAGAGTGGGATTTTAATACAAAATCCAAGAAGGAATTCAAAGGATAAAGTCAACACGTTGATGCCCGGGTTTCCTTCCTCCCTTCGTGCGGCGGTGAAGTTCACGCCGTCTGCTAAGATGCAGGGAGGAGCCGACGTCTTGCACGAAAGGGATAATGAAACAAAAACAAATCTATTGTAACAAGACACGTTGAAAAGTGGAAAAGAAGAAGATATTGAAAGAAGAGAAAAGACATTGGAGTGGCTTTGGGCTACCATTGGTCATGAGAGTTTGAACTCGAGCAACCAAGATTTAGGATTGGAGGGATGGATAAGAAAATAATTAGTTTTTAAGAGTGCAAAACTTGTAAAACTGAAGGGTATAATTAAAAACTTCTAAAATTTTTAGATGGGAATGTGGGGTTTCCTAAATTTTGAGGGTGCCGTAGTCCCCACCAATCAACATAATTCTGCCTTCAACTTGAGATCTTTAAAATTAAAAAAAAAAAAATCTAACTCCAATTAAATTATAATTTTTTTTATTAATATAGGTGTTCGGGCCAGTTTATGCGCACCTCGACTAATTTCACGGATCTTAAAGTTAACGACCATGTAAACTTGTAGTAACCATTATATTAGTAATCATATTACTCGAACTTTAAACAACAAAAAAAACAAATTTTTTAATCCCAAACTTTTATTATTAGAATAATTGCTAGATGGTTTAAACTATAATTTATTAATACTTCGAAAGCTTGTCTAGCCGGCTAGCAAGTGCTTTGAACTATCTAGAACCTTCAATAACTCTTCAGCAAGCTTCATTGGCTGATTAATTTTTTGTTTTTTTAAGAATTAATCATATCACTAAATATATTTTGAATATATTATGATGTATGATCAAAATAAATTTATTTTGAATAGTTATTAGTGAATTGTTTCACGACTTTTGGGCTGGTGATGCACTGATTTGCCAGGGAAAATAAAAATAAATAAAAGACTTCATATTTGAAAACGATATGTAAATTATAAATTGCCATTTCAAATAAATGTAATCCACACAAAATCATGTGATGATGTCATGAAGTCTTGACTCTGATAAATTCAAAGTTAATGTGAAAGCATTGCCTCTAAATTCCTCGTTCTTTGGATAACGCCCAAAGATAATTAATTAAAGTAGTGGAAAAGCTATAGCTGGAATACTCTCATGTCCATGGATTGTCAAATAATTATATATATGCTGATTATTTTTGTTGGGTTTTTTTTTATAGTTTTGTAGTAGTTTTTTAATTTTTTTTAAATATATTAAAATTATATTTTTTATTTTTAAAAAATTATTTTTAATATAGAACGTCCAAACAATTCAAGACACTAAAAAAATAAAAATAAAATTCAAATTTTTACGCTAACTTCCAAGAACTATCACCGTAGCAAGCATCTAAAAGGTTTATGATTAAAAGAGTGTTTAGAATTATGGTAATGATTATTTTTAAAGTGTTTTTTATTCTGAAATATTTTTTTATTCAAAAAAATTATTTTTGACAACAGCACATTAAAATAATTTAAAAATATTAATTTAAAACAAAATAAATATTAAATTCTTTTAAAAATATTTTTGAAATCAATAGCAAACATGCCCTAAGAGATATTTATCTAAATCTCTTCCTCTAAGTTTGTCGTTTATCTAAAAGAATTGTTTTTTTTTTTGGCTTCCAACGTGTTTCAAGAGATGTCGGGCGCCAAAGTTTCCTTAGAAGATAATGGAACTGAAATCAATATATTAAGTAGTTGGGATCTGGTGTGGTCGGCAAAGTGGAGATCAATTCATTTAATGAGAGACGGATGAACTAGGCTGGTGGCTATAAATCAATTTCCCAATTCTATGCAGAAGAAATGGAAAAGGAAAATAAAATATTACAAAACAAAATCTCTCTGCTGGGTTGTTCTTAGAGATGCTTCTTGCACCATTGAGAGTAATACACGCAAGGATCACATGCTCAGTGAGATCACTTTCCTCCATGCCATAGGACGTCTGACACATTAAATTACGTCGATGTCATGTTGCAGCTGTTAGAAAAGCGAGTGTGCCAGTCCTTCCTTAACCGCGTCCTCTTGCTGAACAGTGATGATTCTCTCACTCGTTGTATAATATCTTGATGCTAGTGTTGCCTCCTCTGGTCCCCTCCAAATTCTTTGCTTTGCCTTCACAGCCCTAAATCAGGAGATTCCTCCGACTTGCATTCCTCAAACCAGCATTCTTCGAAACACGCATCATCAAAGGGGTTAGTTTTGTTTTTTGTATTTGGTATAATGGTCTTCATTTCTCAACCAAATTTTTCAGAAGAATATTTTCTAGAATAAATCTATCTGCCTCTACTGTCCTGTACGCGGTTCTTTTCCTTGATTTAGTGCGATCTTGTTGTCTAGGTAAAGGGTTTTGATTGAGTTGTTTCCTTGGCTTCTCCATCTCTTTCTTTGATGCTGTTGCATTCAAATTTGGCTAAGTTAATTTTGTCTTGGATGAAACTAGAAGTCTGGTGATTATAGGCCCTGTTCCTTCATCATGATTTTTTAGTTACCTTTTTTTGTGTTCAAGAGGGAATTTGATCGAGTTTTCTCTATTAGGCACCATGGTCTCCATATCTGAGCACAAGAAATATGTCTTGTTCTTAAATATCTCTTTTCTCTTGGTGGCATGTGTTTTCTTGATCATGCAATTCAGTTCTGCTGGGTTTCTTGTGCTGGGGAGTTCTCAATCTTTCAAGGAAAATGATCAACAAGACTGCCAGGGGTTGCATAGTCTGGATGACTACAAAGCCAAGTGCTCTTACATTAAATCAAATATCCCATGCGTCTCCCAAGGCTATATTGACTATCTTTACCTTTTCTATTGCAATCTTGGAAGATTTCCTCTTTTGGGCTATTGTCTTTCTTTTCTTTGGCTCTTGGTATTGTTTTATCTGTTGGGAAACACTGCTTCTGAATACTTTTGTTCTTCACTTGAAAAATTGTCTAAGCTGTTGAATTTGTCTCCTACAATTGCTGGGATTACCCTCCTTTCACTTGGCAATGGTGCCCCTGATGTTTTTGCCAGCCTAGTGTCTTTTATGGGTGACGGGACATCTAACGTTGGTTTTAATACAGTACTAGGTGGTGCTTCCTTTGTTTCTTGTGTTGTGGTTGGAATCATAAGCATTTTGGTGAAGCAAGAGGAATTTAGAGTCAACAGGTGTGCCTTTGTTAGGGATGTTTGCTTCTTCCTTTTAGTTCTTGCATCCTTAACTTTCATCCTGATTCATGGCAAGATCAATCTGTGGGGTGCAATGGGGTTTCTGTCGATGTATATTGTTTACTTCATGGTTGTTTACGTCCTGCAAGTCCATTGGAATGGTGGTGGAAATGAAAGCGAAAGGAACGCTAGTTCAAGTTATGGCAGTGATTTGAATATACCAATTTTAAGCAGCATGGAAAAAGGGGAGCAAAATTATGTGAAGGGATGTGATATGGAGTGTGGTACTGAAGTAGAAATGAACAAATGTTGCTTTTGTGTACGATTATCAGCTCCTTGTCGTATACTCATCTGGATCCTTGAGATGCCTCTTTACTTACCTAGGAGATTGACAATTCCTGTTGTTTGTGAAAAGGGATGGTCCAAGCCAGCCACAGTTGCTTCAGTGACAATGGCACCAGTTCTCTTATCAGCTCTTTGGAATGCCCAGGGTGAGAGCGCCACCCTCAACACAAGCCTAATAGTATATGGAATTGGGTTGATGTTAGGAATGACATTTGGGGTTCTTGCATATGTAACAACTGAGAAGTCAAGTCCACCACAGAAGTGCCTGCTTCCTTGGCTAGCAGGAGGATTCTTAATGAGTGTTACATGGAGTTATATAATAGCTCAGGAATTGGTGGGCTTGATAGTTTCACTCGGGTTTATATTTGGAATAAGTCCTTCTATACTAGGATTAACAGTTCTTTCCTGGGGAAACTCAATTGGTGATTTGATAACAAATTTGATATTGGCTATGAATGGTGGCCCTGAAGGCGCACAAGTAGCTATATCAGGCTGTTATGCAGGTCCCATTTTCAACATCCTTTTCGGTCTCGGGTTGTCTCTGGTTGCCTCAGCCTGGTATGCTTACCCATCATCTGTTGTGATCCCAAAAGATCCCTACCTCTTGGAGACAATAGGCTTTCTGGTAGGTGGCCTGCTTTGGGCACTTGTTGTTTTACCAAGGAGAAATATGAAGCTTAACTGGGTTCTGGGAGGAGGGCTCTTGGCTATATACATGATGTCTGTGTCTTTGAGGCTAACTCAGGCACTTGGATCTTTCCATTTCCATGATACACATGCTTAGTTTTTACCAGTTTCCTTCCTGTACAGTGATCGCTAGCTGTTGTAAGTAAAGTTTGTATATTTCCTTAGAGCTTCCATGGCAATTAGAATGGCTATAAACCTTAATTTGTAATCTTGAATACACTAATCTGAAAGCTGTCAGAATGAATCCAGCAACTTGTTTGAAAACCATTTTTGCGCCAACGCATTTTTTGCTGTAATTTTGACGAAGTGATGAGCTTGTGATACCGCCTATGAATATTAATTGCAGAGCATTTGGCAGGTGAATTGAATGGGGCTTGGATTATTTTCATGGAGCTAGTTGTTAGAAAATAATTTTCCATTTCATTTGATTCTTAAAGTATACTTTGGAAGTTTACATTCTATACATCTTCTTAGTTAAGACACACAAGAAAGACTTGAAATGGAATTTTGGGATGTGTTTTCAGGACTTTAACCAAAAATCATGATTGAGTTCATACTTTATACTACTTTTGCTCATTCCAACATGTGCAACGAGGAACCGAGTAATACTCAAGACATGCAGTTGAGTGGTGATGCACCATCCATTTCTTCAAGGCCCCAGTCCTCACTAGGAGGCGGAAGAGGAGGAGGCGGCCAAACGTATCACACTCAGCTTTGGGCCCAGCTTAGTGGCTGGTGATATAATATATCTTGGCTAAAGCACAAGCAACAGTCCAACCTTTTTCTTTCTTTCTTGTCACATTGCTAGAAACTGAAGGTTTTGAAGTATAAATGACAAAAACAGATTAATAATTGCTATATATGACAGACAAAAGCAGTCTCCCTTCATTATATATTATTAATCTCATTGCTCATTCATGAGTTTCAACACTTGCATCATCGGCACAAGAAAATTAGATTGATTGGAGTCAATTTTGGGTCAGAGCTACATTACCAAACAACAGAGTTTGGCCCCATTTGAATATGCTCACAAACTCGTGCAAAATTTTGTTGTGGCATCTTATGGCCAAGACATTGGATATAACAATAGCAGATACGAAAGTCTTTTTTGTTTTTGCTGTTAAAAAATGTTTTTAATTTTTTTTATGTTTTAGATCAGTTTAATGTGCTGATATTAAAAATAAATTTTAAAAAATAAAAAAATATTTTAATATATTTTCAACCAAAAACACACTTTCAAAATCAATCATTACCATAATTTTAAAAACTACCACAGATGGCTTAAAAACGTGCGCTACTTGTTATTTAGCCATTTGAAAAGGAGAAAAATATTACAATACTGATGATCTCTTAGGATCCAATATGCTTAATAATAGTATTTAAAAAATAAATGATCACACATCCATGTTAATTTTATTTTTTTGGTAATTGTTGATCTCCGGGTCAGCTTATGCGCATCTCGGCTAATCTCCCGGGGCCCTAAAGTTAACGACCAGGTAAGCCTCCAATAACCCTGAGATTTATGGCACTCGAATTCTAGAGACATGAAGAGCAAATGATTAGTGGTAGAAGTCTCGGTTCTTACAAAACAATTCATTTTGTAAGATTTAGAGACCTTCTAATTATTAAGTTAGTGGTTTTATGGTAAAAGATTGTAATAAATAAAGAGAAGAGCATTAAACTTTAAGAACAAGAACACTTGACCTTAGTTTTTGTGTAATAAATGCTTTTAGAATATATGATTAGAGAATAAAGATTGTGAATTTTTTATCTGGGTGGTTCGACAAATATTTATATTCCTTCTACTTTGAGCCTTGTTATTTTACTTAAGAGGACTAAAGTCTTTTCCTCTTGAATATCTTAATAAAAAAAAGTCAATTATATCAACATTAATGCTGATGGAAATGTCTTCTTACACAATATTAATGTTGATAGGAATTACCCTTACACGTCATTAGTGTTGATGAACAAATAGTAGAGCTATAGAAAACTTGTATACCTTATTTCGCACACAACATTTAATATTGATGGGAATAACCTTGTTATGACATTAATGTTGATTAAAATATAATGGCTCTTAGAAGAATTTTATACACTTAAGAGTGTATGGGAATGATTATCCTAAGATCTGGCATTGTGTCAGATACATGTGCACTTGGGTCAGTATGAACCTACGGGGTTTGAGTTTAGCATCTTGCCAGACCCACAAGTATTTGGGCTCAGTGTGTAGCCAAGCTCGAGAGGATTGAGTCTCGCATCTTGCCAGACCCACAGGTACTTGGGCTCAGCATGTAGCCAAGCCCGAGAGGATTGAGTCTCGCATCTTGCCAGACCCACAGGTACTTGGGCTCAGCATGTAGTTGAACCCAAAAAGGTTTGCTCTAGCATCTTGCCAGACCTGTAAGTGCTTGGGCTTAGCATGTAGTTGAGCCCAAGGGTGTTGTGTTTGGTTTCTTGCTAGATCCATAAGCGTTTCGGCTCAGCACGTTGTTGAGCACATGGTGTTGGGTCTAGAAAAAAGAACTAAACTCACGTTGTCTGAGCTTGTTATTATGTCAAGTTTATGTATGTTAGGTCATCACCCTGTCTTGGATCCTTCTATTTGTGGGCTTCTTTAAGCTATTGAGTTGTGTATAAAATATGTTAATCCATCACCCTGTCTGGAAAAAAGTTGTGTGTTTTCAATGTGGGATAAAAAAAATTTTGATTTAAATATTTTTAATAGGATAAGATAATATCTTTTTCAATGTGGGATAAAAAACTTTTTGAAATAATCTTTTAACTTATATCCATATGGATTGTTTCTTAATTTTTTCATACGAAATATTAAAACCTCAAATTTTTTTTTTTAATTTTCCCGGGTTGACTCAAGCGACTTGGGTCTGGCAACCCTGTGCAAATGTATTGTCGACCAAGACACAATCCACTGTAAACTTGCACCGTGGATTTTCCAAGTTCTGAAGGCTTGAGATAGGGCTAATGTTGTCTTTTCACATAAAATTCAATTATTATTTTGCGCTTTGGTTGAAAAATTGAAGCCTTGGTTGTGGGGGGTATTTCAGTATTTTTCAGAAGCTCATTGATCATTAAACATTTTAGCAAGGGTATAGTAGTCTTTTCATGATTGTTTGCATAGTAAAAATAATATTCTACCCCTAATGATAACATGTTGCCCAGAGTTTTTTTACCTTTCACAAACTGTTAAATAGTTAACATACATCTTTAGCTTTGGAAAAGACAAAAAAATAAGCTTTGCATATGATGGTATTTTTATTCTTTCACACTATTTTTTGATATTTTGATATTGTTTTATTATTTATAAATTCAAAAAACTGACCTAGATCCACATTTACTTGGATCTAGCAAGTAAGTAAGACTTAAATTATTTGGTTGCCAGACTCAAGACGTTTGGGTCTGATAAGGTTGCTAGACACAAGGCTCTTGAATCTAAAAAATAGATAAAATAATGAAAAAAATAGGATTAACTAAAATAATTCATTCTAAAAAATAGGTTATTTTTAAAAATAATTCTAACATTCTATCAGAAATTAGAAAACAATCTAATTAATACATACGTGTCAATAAACTATATATATAAAAAAAGCGTCTCATTAACTAATTACTCGAAGCATGCATAAAATTTTATTGTATCCAACTCAAATTAAAATTTTCATTACTGATTTTACCTGATAGGATCTAGCAATTTCAATAAATCAAAAGTTTTTACCCATTAATCATCATTATTTGTTTTTATCTAAAACAATATAAATTAATTCTATGTATTAAATGGTCAAAATTATTTCAAAGAAATTTTTTACTAATAAAAATTAGGTTAAAATAAAATCACAAAGCTCATTAATTTTTTTTAAAATAGAAAGTAAGAACAAAAAATAATAAATAAATATATAATTTGTGCAATCTCTTTTATATATATATATATATATAATTACCTGACCCTGCCGAAAAAATTTAAAGCAATTACCCAAACTATCCATTTCCTAAAATATTTTACCCTACCTAAATTGGGCAATTTAGGTTTTTCAGAAAGGTGTTCACCCCTGTAATGAGAGGTGCTGGTCTAATGAAAAAGGAAAGTACGTTATTAAGAGATTATTTTTTAGAAGTATTTTTTATTTAAAATATATTAAATTAATATTTTTAATAAAAATATATTATTTTAATATTTTTATAACAGTATAAAAATACATACTCAATAAGATTTTTTACGGGTATATTTAGAAATATGGTGATAATTATGGTTTAAAGTGTTTTTCACTTGAAAATGTATCAAAATAATATTTTTTTATTTTTAAAAATTATTTTTAATATTAACAAATCGAAATAATCTAAAAACATAAAAAAATTAATTTTAAATAAAAAAATTAAAACTTTTAAAAAATACAATTTCCACTATGTTTTCAAAATTCTATCCAAGCTCAACATCTAGTTGGCGGTGGGTTGCTTGGATTTGGTTCATGTAAGAAGCGAGAACCAAAGATTTTATAAGATGTGGCTTGTATTTAAAATAATAATAATAATAATAATAATAATAATAATAATATATATATATATATATATATTAACTTCAACTTGTAGGAATTGGGCCACGTGCTTGGTACAGGGTAAGGTCCCCTCACGTTTAAGGACGTACCAGATAACTCTGCACACGATGCAGGCTCTGTCTAGCAACTTGCAGGAAACATCCAAGATTGGATGGGACCACGTCCGCCAGTTATTTGGGAAAGTTGCAGAGCTTTTAATTGTGATCATGACATGTGTTTTTTTTAATTATAAATTATAAATCATAGGTTTTAAAATACCAATATTAATTTTTAAAATATTATCAAAAACTTTAAAAAACACCTAAAAATCAAAGTTAAATTGATTGACGATCCTCAAACGACCACGTTGATATTTTCGGTATATTCATGGCGGGTACCCCAGTCTACTACACACATAGTCATCTACACCAAGGTCTTGTCTTCTTCGCTCATTTGAACTGATTTTTTCTCCTATAAAATTTCATAGCATAAGTTACAGCTAATATAACTTTAATTACCACACTCTTACTGCCACATATATGGTAATTAAATTCATTTATTTTGCTAAGTAGGGAGACAAGGAGGTGGGAATTTTAATTTGAGAGGGTAAAATTAGAGAAAACATTTTAGGGGGGTAGAAATTGAAGTGCACGGGCATGGCGGCCAATAGGATTTTCAGGAGAACAGGACAGGCGATGGCTGTGATATTTGGAAGTTGAGAGGAAAAGGGGAATCCGATCAGAAGAGATTCACTTGACTAAGAGGTTTATGAAAGTGATAATTGTGATCATGGGGGCTCCTATCCAAAGAAAAAAGTTATGGCAATGACGGGTTGACGAGCAGAGACTGTTCAACAAGGGCTCAGGAACCTGCAGTAATTTATATTGCATTTGCTGCAAGAGCAGCAGAGATTAAAACCATCTTGATTATTTGATTCTTATAATACTGTACAGTAACGTATAACTAGTTGAATTACAAGGTTCAATGTTTCCAAGCTCATTTTCAACTCGATCGAGCTTTGAAGGAAGAGACTAAGAAACCCCATGGAGTTTCAAGAGACCAAGAGACCTGGCCAGCCTCAAAGACAGAAAGCAGAGATATATAGCCAAGAGACCAATCCCGAGAGACCTATCTAACCTCATGTTCTTCCTCGGCAAGATCACAAGGGCCCAGAGCAAGCCCCCTATCAAGAACCCTAGAGTCTCGTAGAGAGAAGGGTCTTTTGGGATGACAAATGAAGAGGGATATTTGGACCCAGATGAGATGATCAGTGAAATGCCCAAACCCAGCAACGTATTGAACATGGGACCAGCATAGCAGCCTGATATGGCGATTTGGACCCCATCTGCCCCACCATTTACTGCCATGGCAACATTTGCTATCAAATCTCCGAGGGAGTTGCCCCAAGCCAGGACAGTCAATCCAAGAACTGAAGGGTTAATCCCGAGTATATACCCTAGTGAAATCAATAAAGAGACCAATTCTTCAGCAATAATATATGACCAAGTTACACTCATCAGAAACCCACCAGCAAGCCAAGGGAACAAGGATTTCTTCGGTGGGCTAGACTTCTTCGTTGTCACATATGCAAGATTGCCAAGAACCATGCCAATCAATCCTGATGTCATATAGGTTACTAGGCTGCTTCTAGAGCCAAACTCCTTTTCCCTTTGGGAGGTGCACAGTGCTGCCAATAGAATTGGTGCCAATGCCACGGAAACAACTCCATATGGCCTTGACCATCTCTCCTCACTAACCACAGGTATAGTCAGTCTTCTAGGGATGTACAGAGGAAATTCCAAAACATACAGAAGCCTACCCAAGTAATAACAAAAGGATGAATCGAGATTACAAAAAATCAATGAGCTTTGTTGATCTTCATCAGTGGTTTTGTCCACCAAAATTGGTTTTTCATCATCAACATAACCGAGTAATGGTATACCCCTCTCTAAAAATTCCTCCTGGTTGCCATCTCCAGTTAAATGATTCTTTTTTCTGTACTGAAAGTGCATGATGCAAACCACAGATACATAACCCAAGTAGATAGCAAGAAAAGAAATTGCACCCCACAAGGAGATTTTTCCAACAAGAATAATCAAGAGAAGACAACATAGAGAGAACAGAAAGAAGCAGACATCTCTGATGAAGCTACACTTATCAACCGAAATTTGGCGGGGACTAGTCAATAAACTTATAACACCAACCACCACACTAGACACGAAAAAAGCCCCACCCAAAATACTATTCAGGCCAACATCACCATTGCTAGACCTGGTGAAGGAAACAATACTAGCGAAAACATCAGGGGCGCCATTGCCAAGCGAAAGAAGGGTGACACCAGCAATAGTTGGAGAAAGCTTCAAGAGTTTGGACAGGCTTTCCAAGGAGGGACAGAAGTAATCTGCTGCTGTGTTGCCTAACAGATAGAACAGAACAGCCAGCCATAGTAACAGCATAACGTGGCCAAGCATAGAAAATTTACCACAAGTACAGTAAAAGATTTGAAGATAGTTTATATACCCTTTAGACCTGCACCCAATATTAGACTTGATGTACACACACTTGGATTTGTAATCTGTGTAGTCATGAATTCGGCTGCAACCATCAGTTTTGGTCAATTCTTCTTGAAGCACTAAAGAATGTTTTGTGGTGACTTCTGGTTCATTGGATTGGTCAGGAAAATATGAGGTTGCAATATAGAACAAGAAGAGGAAGAGGAAGGAGATGTTAAGGAAAATAGTGCTTTTCCTGGGCTTGGCACTGAAAATGGCCATTCACAAGAAGCTTGTAGAGAAGATGTTAAAGGTTTAGTTACTGAGAATTGAAGTTCATAAATTCTAAGTTGTTGTGTCCGGGAATGGGCTGTATTTTGGCTGGGTTATAAGGGAGGGATGTATATGTGAAGTAACAAGACAAATAGTCAAAAGTTAACTCTAAAACTGAAAGAGATGTTTCAAGAATTAACCCAATTCACCATAGAAGATGCAGAATTGATTAACTAATAACAAAGACATCATCTGGTGGTACCATGTCGGAGGCAGAAAAGAATTAGCAGGAAAGAGAGGTTATATGCTATATCACATCGTTCAAGAGATGATGATGGTACTATATTTATATGTTTTAACTTCAGAAAGCTATGCTTGTGTGGTTTTTTTCACCTCAGCCCGGGTGCTGTAGGGTAGATTTTAGTTAAGCTGTTACTATCATCATCTGTTTGAAAAATAAGTGAAGGGCTAGAGGGATCATGGAGGCAGGTCTTGCTGGTTTCTTGATTGAGAAATTCCTCTAGCTATGATGAAATTGTCTGTGAGGGCAAAACGTTCAGTCTTCCTGCATACTGAATTCGAACTTGCAACCATTTATACGGTACCTTTAATGAGTACATTCAAGGAAACTTCCTAGCAGATAGATATGGAGGAGAACAGAGGAGTGGAGCTGAGAGGGGGTGAGTAGCGCATCAAATCTTCATGAAAAAGCATCCTTTAAAAAGAATGTGTAGGTGATGATACATCAAAGGGATTGATTTATCATTCTCACTTTTCCCATGCAACTTCATGTCAGCCAGATTGAAGAGCATCTAGTATAAAGGGGCTGTGCATAAGAGTGATGTTCTTATATCGCAATCATGACGTAATTATCCTTTAGCTTAGGCTTCCACTCATTTTCGGCACGTGTGGAATGGAAATGTAAAATAAAAAATATCCCTTGCAACTATTGCTAGATTTGATTCACAGGAGCATCTCCTCCAACTTTCAAGATTTGTCATTTGTATCTCTCTCAAATGATTTTGTTTACAATTGGGACTCATTTTGTTTTATTTTTCCCCCCAATTTACATGGCTGTGTTTGACAGCATTAGGGGGGAAATGGCAAAATTTGACGAAATGAAGAAAATTGAGGCTTGTTTCTCTCTATCATATCCTAATGTATAAGGTCCAAACATAGTAGGCCATCATCTGCTAGCTGTTCTTGTCAATAATTGAGATACAGTTCAGCTCATTCTTCTTCTTCTTTTATAATAATAAGCAAACATGGTACAAGGTGAGATAATATTCCTGGACAAGCTGCCCACGGAAGCCATTCACAGAAAAGCAAAAAATAGAAAAGCACGTTTAGCTGGGGTGATTGCTACTGAAAAGTTGAGTTCTTGTGGACCTCAAGAACCTCACTTTTGCTTTCAATGCTCTTGTCATGCATGATCATAGCGGTTTAAGGTTTTTTATATATCCTTAATTTTTTTTTTTTTTTTTTTGTGGTGAAGGGTATCAAACAAATTAATGAAATAAAGAGTGGGAGGCATGCAAAGAGTTTTGGTTGATTACGTACATGTGCTGCAGATTATCTTCTGTGAGTTAGCTTTTAGCTATCTCGTGCTGTCAATACTGGGTAGCCTAATTTAATTAGGTGTTGAGGAATTAGGCAGAGGTGCAAGCCTGCCTATACATTTGGGCCTGTGAAAACAAAAAGTTTTGAGTATTGATTTAATAAACTAGTTGAAAATTTGTTTTTATTTAGACCCCGTTTATTTACTGGAAAATAGTTTTTTTTTTAAAAGTGAATTCCGGAAAAAGTGAATTTCGAGAAAGTATTTTCTGATATTTGGTAGTGTAATGGAAAATAAGTTGGAAAACATTTTCCAGTGTTTGGTTATGTTATGGAAAATGAGCTGAAAAATAACTTATTAATGTTTTATTTTTTTCAAGTTTATTAAAATAATGAGGAACAAATCTTACAAATTAAAAAGTTGAATGAGAATGAAATTGAAAAAAATATAATTTCATAAATTATCTCAGATAAAATAAATAATGATCAAAATAATAAAGATCAAATAAAAAATAAAAAAATTGAAAGATGAAGAAATTACAATAATAATAATTAATATTTCATAAATTATTTTAAATAAAATAAGTAACAATTAAAAGAATGAGAACCTAATTTGATAGATAAAAAATTTCAATAAAAAAATGATAAGAAAAAAGCAAATAGAAATTATAAAAATAAGGACCAAAGTTAATATAAAAATTAAATTTTAAGAGATGAAATTAAAAAATAAATATTCAAAACAAAATATATATAGCAATCAAAAGTTTGAGGATCAAATTTGATATAATCAGCAAATAATGACATTTCTAAATTTTTCACAACTTCCGGAAAGTGTTTTCCGCCCAAATTTTCCAGGAAAACACTTTCCTGAAAACCAAGCCAAACTTTTCTTTGACTGGAAAGTGTTTTCCGTTAACCAACTTTTCTAATGGCAAACAAACACATGAAAGTTTGGAAAGTGTTTTCCCGGAAACCACTTTCTGGAAAACAAACACAGCCAAAAGGGAAAACACTTTCCTGAAAACCAAGTCAAATTTTCCTTTGACTGGAAAGTGTTTTCCGTTGACTGGAAAGTGTTTTCTGTTGACCACCTTTTCTAATGGCAAACAAACACATGAAAGTTTGGAAAGTGATTTCCCGGAAACTACTTTCCAGAAAACAAACATGGCCTTAACTGGATTCACATTTTTAAACGATAATAATAAAAAATCTGACTATTAAATTAATTTTATATTTTTTTCTAGTGATTTTACATGCGGTTTCGAATCTTGAATGAATATTGTTATTTGTTTAAGTGTTTTTCATGCTTGTAATTTTTATCTTAGATTTTGTTTTAATTATCATTGGTTTTAATTTTCCGAATCATTTTTTTTATTTTTAATTCATTGAAGTCCTAAAAGATTTTCTTAGAACACTCTTAATGTCAATATTAGAGGACGAGCTTCATAAAAAAAAACAAAAAAAACCTCCACAACACTTGTTTTTTAGAGATGGAGCAATGTATAATGAGAGAATGATATGTTTATAATGATTATTTATTTGTTTTTTAATCTAGAAAGTATTGATTAGTATTATTCATTTATGGTGAAATTCAACAAAATCAACTATACACAATTTTTTTCCATATATTTATATAGATTTTTAAAGCACAGTGACCATATTAATTGTCATGATAATCTCTGATTAAAACCATGATCAGACGTCAAGCGAAATTAATTGACCTTGGAATTCTCCAATCTTTTTTCTAACTAAAAAGAGAGAAAAAAAAACATAGGAAAATAGAAAGGAAAAAAAAATCTGAGAAATAGAAACCATGGAGACCAAATAAAAAGCAAGGGCACCCAGAAGTGAGAAAACAGGGGACTTTATAGGGCGAACGAGAAGAAGACAGTGTAAGGAACATGCAATGGCTGCAGTGTTCTTGCTTGGCGTTTCTTAAACATTGGCAGGGCTGGACGGAAAATCATCGCGTTAGTATAAAAGGAAGTAATTAACATTAAGGGGGTATACTTTAATTGGTAAAATTCTGAGTTTGTTTTCTAGAAATTATTAGTTAGAGTGTTATAAATTTTATAATTACTAAAAATTTATTTCATCGTTAATTTTAGGATCCCGAAAAATTAATTAGAGTGTGTATACAGTTACCAAAAACAAAAAAGAAGGAAGCAATTGAAACACGAGCAAGCTTCTTTGAAGCGCAAATATTGAATCGAAAGCATACAAAACTAGAATGCACAGGAGGAACAGCAACGGTATCCAGTGGCTGCAAAAGGACTAAGGTGCTGCTGGAAAAAACAAGATCAGGAGGAACATTCACATGGCGGCAGTGGATGATACCAATCTTGTAAGACTGGGTGTAAGGATTGGAAAGAAGACAACTTGAGCCAGCGAGAAAGAGATGGATTTTTGGTGTCAGGTCCACAGAAGCTATACAAAATATCAGGAGGACAATTTACTGGGAACAAGGTTGCAGCAAACACATGAAAGAGGTCGATGTTCAATAACAAAACAAAAATACTACCAGAAAATTGATAAATATAAACGAAAACACCGACAAAAGTCAGATTATTTCCTGTTTTTTTGTGTGTTAAAAGGTTTGAGTCTTTCGTTAAACGACAATTAGGTGAGAGTTTGCACTTTGTGAACAAAACAGTTGAACAAAAACAACAAAAAGGAAATAAACGAACGTGGGTGTAAATAGCAAGCTATCCATCAATACAGACTCGACAGACTCGAAGTCTCCTAGAATATGAGGCAGAAGGGGGAGACAAAAACACATGCGAGTCCTCTTTATTTAAATGTGGAAAAACTATGAAGACTCTTTAACAAATGTGTAGATGAAGATCAGCAATGATCATGATAAAGAAATAAAGGATCTCTCATATTCAGGAAGCGTTTGGGAACGCGGTTCAACCCGCGTTCCCAAAAAATTTGAATTTTTTTTTTTTGCTAAAATTTAATATGATTTGTATGTTTTGGATCGTTTTGATGTGCTGATGTCATAAATGATTTTTAAAAAATAAAAAAATATCATTAACATATATTTTAGCATGAAAAGTTATTTGAAAAACACTCGTAACTACATTACCAAACATACTCTGAGAGCTGAGAAGGGAGAGGAGCTGCAAAAAATCAGCTAAGTAACAAAACAGAATGCTAATAATCATGAATGAACAGAAGCAATTGCGGAACAGCACAAACACTAAAACACAGCTGGAGAGAGATGTAGCATGATCATTTTATTTAGTTTCTTGATTTTGCCGAGCATCAAAAAACATTTATTCTTGATATTCATCTTTTATCTTTTTTATTTTATTTTGGCCTAGAGTAAAAAAAAAAAAAGACAAATTACAAGAAATGATTGAATTGACAAGTTAGAGGATAAATGAATATAAAATTACGAGTTTGTCGTGATTAGTTTTTATGTCATTTTAACCTTATTTCAATGCTTAATATCATTTTTTGTATAAAAAATAATCTAACCCCGAAACAAAGCACGAGAACCAAGGATAGTATTATAGAAAACTCTAAAGCATGTGGCGTAGAGAAAACACTATGTTGTATTGTTCACACACTCAGATATTACTGTTTACTTACTATATATTTTCATTTTTTCACTTTAGTCTTTAAATTTTTATTTTTGGCAGTTTGACCCTAAATTGAAGATCAATTGTTTGTGATTTCTTAGGCAAAGGCAACATTGAAAAAAAGTGGATCTAAATAAAAAAGGCAGCCAAAATGGGTGATGTGTTCACAATTTTTTTTAAAATACACTTTGATCCTTAAACTTTATAAATAATATAGTTTTAAGTCCCTTTGAGTGTCTAAGATTCAATTTTAGTACAAAATTTTATTTTTCTTTAAATTTAGCACATTGTTAGATAGAGAGGAGAGAGAGGGACTTGTCGGATTCCGGCAATAGAAAAAAAAAATCAACATTTACAATGATTTTGCCTAGCAAGATTGTCTATAATGGTACCAATGAGTTATCTACTCCATCGACTTTAAAAAAAAATTAAGGGTGTTTTTCCTGATGGGTAGATGCCTAGCTTTTTTTTTTAATTAATACTTTTTATGTCTTTTTTTAATAATTTTTTAATATATATTTTAATTAATACCCTTTTTTTTCTGATTTCTTGACTTATTTAGCCCTTTTTAAGTAATAATTACTTTTTAATTATATTGTATATATTTAAGTTTTTAAGAGGTTATATGATTCATATATATCTTTTTTTTTTCAATTTTTATAGATTGGATTTATTTTTAAAAATAAAATTATTTATTTTTGGATAATATTTCTAACATGTGCAACCTTGCATAATATTGTTTTCTTTTTTATTTTATTCAATCAATTTTGTGTGTGTGTCGATTTCTATTATTATTTAATTTAATAAAAAATTAATTTTAATAAAAAAATTTATTAAACATAACATGATAAAGATTAAATATTTTGATTTACACGTGTTTCTCAAATATTCTAATTTTTTATTTATTTATTTACATGTATAGTTCTTAATTTATTTAATTAGATGCTTGCATGAGTTTTTTAATTTATATTTAAAATATTTTTTTATGTAAAACAATGCATTGAAAAGGTCTATATATTTAATTTGTTTATTGATAAAAAATACCCAACCTACAACGAACACAAGAATTAAATAGATTGTAACCATCTAGGTGGTGGCCCAGTGGTAAAAGCTTGGGACCAAGAGGTTTGCTCCCTCTGTAGTCTCAGGTTCGAGCCCTGTGGTTGCTCATATGATGGCCACTGGAGGCTTACATGGTCGTTAACTTCAGGGCCCGTGGGATTAGTCGAGGTGTGCGCAAGCTGGCCCGGACACTCACGTTAAACTAAAAAAAAAAAATTAAATAGATTGTATATCATAAAAATCTACAGTAATCTCAAGAAAAGAAAAACTAATTTAACACCTAAAAGGCTAAAACTCGACAGAAAGAAAGAAAGAAAGAAAACCCACTGCATTCTCCAAGCCTGGCCTGCGATTTTGAAAAAACCAAAAAGCCCAGATCCATTACCTGTGAAAACCAGCACTCCACAATCTAGCACACACCTGCTCTGTCTGCGCGCCTTGAGAACGGATAAAATCCCTCCTCCTTCACTCTCTCACTCAAAGCCACAGCCACTGAAACTCAATAACACAGTTAAAAATGCTAGCAAACCCTAGCACCAGTACTACTCTCCATTACAGGCCGAATTCCACACACAACCCTCCATTTTCCCACACTAATCATAGCTGCAAGCTCTCTCTCTCCCCTAAATGCCCTCGCTTCACCAATTTTGCAAAATCCAAGTGTTCTTCACTTTCTCTGCTTCTATCAAGAAGAAAACGTGAAAGGTTGGTTACTGTAGTCAAAGCTTTCGAGGACACCTCTGCTGTAAATGACGGCCCTCAGTCTTTGCCTCAGCCTATTTCTGTCAAAATCCCCGTCGGTGACAGACATGTAAGTTTATTTTACTTAATTCAAATATTTCTTCTGTTTCGATAATTTTAGAGTTTAGTTTTGAGGCATTTCTTAGTAGAATTTGCTGTATTTGTATCATTTTTTTGTTTTGGATAATGAACAGTATGGTTGAATTTCTATCAGTAATGGTAAAAGGTATTGAAATGCGAACTTGTGTTTGATTTTCAGTTTAGTTTTGTTGTCGTTATCAATTATTTGAGATTGCTCGTTATTGTGTTTAAATAATCGATTATTTATTTAAATCTGTGTATTTTATGGTTGTTTTTTCCGTAGATAATGGTTGAGACGGGCCATCTTGGGAGACAAGCTAGTGGTTCCGTCACAGTCACAGATGGAGAAACTGTGAGTTATGATTTGTGAGGGTTGATGTATAAGTGTTAATGTTTGATATCAAAGAAATATATATTGTTTTATTTGTTTAATGTGCAGATTTTACTATGATTTGATTCCTTGGATCGGAATTTAGATTCTTTGTTTTCGGAACAACCGATATCCATGTTCAGATTTTATTAACTTATGCTATCTTATCAGAGTGCATTGGGATTTCCAAAAGGACTTTGTGTGTGTACTTTCATATGCAGAATACATTAAATGATAAGAAGCTACGACTTCAAAACACACGCCCGTGTGTATTGGATAGGTGCTCGCTAGTAATAGTCAGCAAAATCTCTTCAGATACCAAGTCTTAATTGCGCTTATAATGGCATGGGTTTGGAGTGTGTGGGGTTGGAGGAGAGAGCCACTTGATTTATGTAGCTCAGCCACTGGACTGATAGTGACTGTTTATCCTAGCTAACAAGAAAGAAACTGATTAAATGTATTTCTGTTTGAATTGTTTGGCTTAGAAGAATGAACCAAGACTGGATTCCAATTATTAGGTAAGGCAAGGAGAGTGTAGTCACCCATAGCCTCAGACCTCCACTACTGTTCTGCATCCTCAACTGCTTTGTTTCACATGTATTTATATGTACGCTGTGGTACTTCTTCTGCATGTGTTATTACTTCATAATTGTCGTGTTGAAGTTCAGCTGGTTGTCTTCATGTATGACCTCAGGTTCTTATGCTTATATCTACATTATTGCTTCTTTTCTGTAGATTATCTATACATCTGTTTGTTTGGATGATGTTCCTAGTGAGCCTTCTGATTTCTATCCTCTTTCTGTAAACTATCAAGAGCGATTTTCTGCAGCAGGTCGAACTAGGTATGTCTTGCAGTGCTTTCAACTTTTGGAATTTATTTTGCAGTTATGTGAAGGAGACTAATGTTTATGCTTTATATCTGCCATTGTTTTAGTGGAGGATTTTTCAAACGAGAAGGGAGGTTGAAAGATCATGAGGTACTATCCATCTCTTTCAAGTACAGAAAATGCTTAATCAAGTGGATAGCTGAAGCAGTTGTCTTTAACTATCACCTTTTCAATCTAAGATTTTAACTTCAAGCCATTATAGTTTATATTTTCTTCATATGAGTTTCATTTGCTGGCAAGTCTTAGCATATGTGACTTTGCTTTCATGTTATTGGTTATCATATTATTTGTCTAAGAATGGGGGACACATGATTTGAATAGCTGCTAAAACTTTTAGATAATGCTGATATCCCTTTTTCTACAAAATTGTAGAGAATTTAAAAGAATTTGCATTGTGATACTCTTATCATTAATCTAAAACCTCACATTGTCATCAGCCAAGGATTTATCATTGGTTTGTGGACATAGACACAAGGCACATTAGTGAAAGTACAATTTCAGATTTTGTAGATCTTGGCCATTGTAAGATATGTCATCTATATCTAGTTTGTAAATATCGTAATTATCTTGTATCATTGGTGCCATATATGATGTTATGTGTCACAATGTCAAACATTTTTCTGTTATTGATGCAATGGAGTTGTTCAGCCAAGACTTTGTAGAACAAGAGTTAATATGATTTTGACTTTTAGCATACCCGCACATCTGGAAAGAATTCTGTTCCTAGATATCTATGCTTTCTTACATGATTTTCTGTCAGATTGTTGCCATGGGCTAGTGTTGATCTGCTCTATTATTACCTTCTCTAATGTACAGATGTGATTATTTAGATATTTGGTTCTTTACCTTCTTTTCTTTTTGGCAGTCTTACAGTCATTACTAATTATTTTTCTTCTTTTGTTCCCTCCATAATGGTGCTATTTGTGTAGGTATATCACATGAATTTATTATGTAGGATTATGAGGCTTGACCTACAATATGTCTTTAATCAACATGAATGGTTATACTTGGATATATTGATAGAGCAAAGATTAAAGAAATTATCTATTTTTGATACTTAGCAGAAGTATATCGCAGTATATCTTTTATGAACTCTATTTTCTCTCAATGCTTCTGAAACTGTTGCCATTGTGTATATGTTTATGCATCTGTTCTCTTGGTTGCTTCTAGGTTCTTATTTGTAGATTGATAGATAGGCCTTTGCGCCCAACTATGCTCAAGGGATTTTACCATGAAACTCAGATACTATCTTGGGTAAGTCCTCAAAGAAATTAATTTGCTTAGATATTTCTTTTTGATATCTTCAAGGGTTGTCTTTATTCACTTTGAGTTCTTTAAGCACACAATGCAGTCTTATTAATCTTTCTTGTTTGGTCTAATTATTTTTACAAAGGATATATAAGGTCATCACTCAATTATAGTCCCATGAAAGCAATGTCCTGGGAGGAAAGTTAGGAACAGTTTTGATAGAGAACCTACAAAAGTTTTTTGAATTTTTCCTTTTCTTTTTGATTCTATGGACTGCGGGAAGAGGAAGGAATAAAGAGGGAGAACTAGAGATGTAAAAAGGGGAGAGAAATATAAGAAATATTTGTAGGGAGAAAACGATTGTTGAAATAGAGGAAATGACCTGGAGGGTAAAAATTCTACTAGACTTTTACCCCCCTTATTTTTCAACATCTACCCCTCAACATTTTTTGCATTAACTGGTTGTTCTCAGGTCTTAAATTTTTTGCAAGCTTATATATTTTTTCCAACTCTTGGGGAATTATTGCTCGATGCTGTAATTCTCATGTGATTTGTTTTAACTTTCTCAACCAATTTCACTTACAACTTAGTTATAGAAAAAGAAAATAAAAGCTGATGAGTAAATGATCTGAAATTTTCTAGCTTAAATAAGAGCAGACTGGTTTCTGTCTGACCATGTTATGCCCACTGCATTGTTTGAGTTTGTCATCTATAATGCTCCATCTTGCTTGTTTGTTAAGATTAAATCATCAACATTTTGAAACTTGATGGGCTGATATTTGACTTGTCTCTCTTGCTGGATACATAAACTTGCTAATAATTGCCATTACCTCTTCTGGACAGGTTTTAAGCTATGATGGCTTGCATTCTCCAGATTCTTTGGCTGTCACAGCAGCTGGGATAGCATTGTGAGCGTACCTTAAATATATCCTCTTTTTTTTTTGTTCTTGAAGTGTTGAGGTTCCAGAAATCATGTGCTATTATGTGCTTATTTTAATTCTCAAACTTAATTACAACAGAGCTCTTTCGGAAGTGCCAAATACAAAAGTGATTGCAGGAGTTCGAGTTGGCCTTGTTGACAACAAATTTATTGTGAATCCAACAACCAAGGAGATGGAAGAGTCAAAATTAGATTTATTGCTGGCTGGAACAGACAGTGCAATATTCATGATAGAGGTCAACTTTTAATCTTTGATATTGTCTGAATTGCAGCCCCTTTTAGCGTGTATCATTCTTTTGCAAAGAAATTTCAATTGGTCATGTGAAATAGCGATAACAGTTTTACTGTTGCAGTATCACTGCATGGGTATGTTGAATGGAGTTGGATTCCATCTCGGGTACTCTAACCTTATGTGCACCCAACTAAGATAGAAAATGAACTAAGTTATGGATGTTGGCGTTTGTGTTAAACCTTCACATGAAGCATTAATGATGTGCTAATTACCTTTTCATTTGACACATCATTGAGAGTTGCTTTTTGGTGTAAAATCTAATATTCTGTTTCATTTAGTATATGCATTTGTATTTGATATGTTTTTTCCACTTTTATTGAGCAAGGAATTGTTTCCTAGCGTACTGGAGATGCCTTATTGTCATTGGCATCACATTAGTGTGACGGTCTGTGGTGTAACTCAAAAGTTGTCCTCTTGAAATTTCAAAGGCTTGAAGATCATGTGCTGGTTTGAATACTGGCACTATTATTCTGCTAGAAGAAAACCCATTGCAACCCTAATGTCCTCACATGATAAACATATGCATATTAGAGCCGTAGTGATGCAAGATATTGTTTTTCTAATGTTTAGTTATATGTTATTGAGCACAATTTTTTATTTGACTGTTGGATTAAGTTGAAATTTTGTTAGGAGATTTTAGAGATCATGTTTCCAATTGGGTCGAAACTTCACAATAATCAGAGATCGAAAAGGCCTTCTGATAATGTCCAGAAGTTACTGTTCGAGATTTGCTATATTTTTTTAGTTGGTTTAATATTTTTTTCTATTTGGTTTAGAATTCTTTTATTATTTTTCTAGCTTTGTTTACGATTTTTATTGCTTTTCTTTATTTTCAGGTTTTCTAGTTTGTTTACGTTAGTTTTTGCGTTTATTTAAGGAGTTTTAATTCTTCTAAAAAAGCATACTACTTGAACAAAAAATATATAGCAATAAAATTTTGAATTAGGGTTTCTGTGTGATCTGTATTCGACATAATTTTGTGTTCTTGTGCTTGCTGTCTTTCTTGTGTTGCTTTCACTTACGTTAGTTGGTATCAGAACCCAATGATCCCATGTCATTGCTTGTGTGCTCTAATCCCTTTTTATTTTGTTTGTTATGTGCTTCTAAATAACCATAGTTGGAGGACGTCACCTGTGTTTAGGTAAGAGAGAGATGAGGAGGTTCCTCGTGAGAGAAACGTTCAAGAGTTGTTGATAGAAAACATGCAGAGACAAATTACAAAATTAAACATGCAGAGACAAATTACAAAATTAACTCGTTAATTAGAGACAATAAACAAGTGGAGGCACGTTGAAAAATTATCCCGTCAATTGGTGGAGATGAAGAAGAAAATATTGGAGGATCGTGAGAAAGAGTGATCATGGATCCATGACTAGTTTTGAGAATTCCTTTCAAGAGCATGAGCAGAGGATGCAACTCCTTGATTTGATTAGGATGAGTATCATGGAGATTTTGGTGATCCTGTTTATGGTGAGATAGATGTAGATTGGTGTTCTCCATCAATTTATGATGTTAATTTCGATGATGATTATGTTGATGATGATATCATAAACAATGACAATAATAGTTGTGATGATAACATTGATGGGGTGACCTTGTTGATAAGATAAAGGTTAACTATAAAGAAAACATGGAAGATACTTAACATAAGAAAATTGTTGATTTAAACTACGTTGATCCAAGGTTAATGTTATCATAGAGGTAGATAGGTAGATGTGTTCAAGGGTTATATGGACACAAAATATATTGATGAAGAAAGTTTGAGATTTGCAATTTATTACTCTAGAAGCCAATGGAAGAGAAATAATTTGTCAATTGTTGTTTCTTATACAATTTTTAAGATGACGAGATTGAAGCTGATGTATAAAATTGTTATACACATAGAAAGAAGAAAGAAAAGGGGCTTGAGAGACTTGATTGGACATCCATGAATCAAGGCAAGAGTAATTTGAACTCGAAGACAAGTTCTTTCCAACCTAGGGAGACACTGTTATTGAGCATAATTTTCGATCTGACTGTTGGATCAGGCTGAATTTTTGCTAGGAGATTATAAAGACCTTTTTTCCAATAGGATTAAAATTTCATAGCAATCAGAGATTGAAAAGGATTTCTAATAATGCCTAGAACTTATTGTTTGGGATTTGCTATATTTTTCTAGTTGATTTATGATTTTTTTCCTATTTGATTTATAATTCTTTTATTATTTTTCTAGCTTTGTTTAAGACTTTTATTGCTTTTTCTTTGTTTTTAGGTTTTCTAGTTTGTATAGGTTAGTTTTTTTTGTTTATTTAAAGAGTTGTAAACTATACTCTTGAACATAAAATATCTAGTAATAAAATTTTGAATTAGGGTTTTTATGTGATTCATATTCGGCATAATTTTATGTTTTCGTGTTTGCTGTCTCTCTTGTGTTGCATCCACCTGCGTCACGTAGTCTTTCTATCATTTCTGATCAATTTGTGCATGATGTTGCTGGTGTTGATACTACATTTCTCTAATCCTAATATGTTAGGAGAATGCTATCTATCATATTTTGCTGCCTTTCAACAAAATTCTTAACATACTCCAGGTTGAAAATAAGACATGGTTAGGTCTTGTGTTTGTATCCTTTTTAGGGTGTGTTTGAGAGTATGGTAGCGGTTGTTTTTCAAAATGCTTTTCGCTTGGAAATACATTAAAATAAAGTTTTTTCATTTTTTTAAAATCATTTTTAATATCAGCACATCAAAAAGATCAAAAAACATAAAAAAAAATTTAAGCAAAGAAAAAAAAACTTTTTGGGATAGAAGTAAATTAGTTTATATGGTCATAGTCTCATCGATTTGAACTTTTAATTGACTGGTTCTCTATCTAGATGCCTTTAGCATGTGCTTTCTTTCTCCTTTTCTTTTCTTTTTTCTCCTTTTCCTATTTCCTTATTCATTCATTTCTCTAGCACTAACCTGACATTATTATATGGCATGATTCTGAAAATACACTTACATTATAATACACCATGAAGAAACTTTATTGATTAGATAAAACATTTTAACCGTAGGAATGCTACAATGCACCTAACCATGCTGGTGGTTATCAATAATGAAATACATCTACATGAACTTCATTGTCCATTATCTTTGTTTCTTGCAGGGTTATTGCAATTTTCTTCCGGAAGAAAAATTGCTTGAAGCAGTACAAATTGGACAGGTTGTTTCTTTGATTAAGTGTGTTGCTTATCATTTTTTCTCATATTTCTGTTGAATGACTTATATATGTTGTGTATTACCTCTCAGAAAAAGTAAATGTTGTCTATAGTCTGTGAATCTTTCCCTGTGATATGCAGCAATAACTGCTCAGCTTCTTTTTCTTCTTTTTTAACGATTTGTTTTTGCACAGAAATGCTAGTCAGCACTATGAATTTGTTTCTTCTTGATTATTTGATTTGATGGAAGAGTGTGGGATTGAATTGATAATGTGTTCTATGGCCCAACATTGATTGTAATATTTGCCATTGTTGTGATCTTCATTATGAGCTGTTATTTGCTGAGGGTTGAGCAATATAAGTTGCAGTATACAATTACACTGATCAGAAAATATAATTCTCATATATTCTTTTACCATTTTATTGGTTAAGGACCTGTTACGCTGATGTGTGGCAGATCTAATGCCCTCTCTATTTGTTGCATGTTTAACCATTTTCCACAACTAGAAAGAAAATCATTTAGATGCTAAAATCTTGCCTGTTCACTAAAGCCAGGATGCAGTGAGGACAATTTGCAATGAGGTGAATGCTTTGGTGAAGAAGTGTGGGAAACCTAAAATGCTTGATGCAATCAAATTACCTCCTCCTGAGCTATATAAGCATATGGAGGTATGGTTTTCGTTCATCCCTTAGTACATACCATCTGTTCCTGCTAGAAGTTTTTCAATTAATTGCTGCTTCTGTAGCTATTAAACTACTTTCTAAATTACTATTATGCTGTCTCTATTTGGCTAAAAGCTGGATAAAAAGATTTCAAGGGCATTCCTGAAGTATTTGATTTTGTACTATACAAATTATTTCTGTTTGGATAATAGCACTGCATATATGAAGCACGGTGATGTCTTGAGTTGCTGATGTTGCATAGAAGATTAACAGTTCTCAATTCTGCATTTGTGTCAGTTGACAAAGCTTTATGCTGCGATATTTTCTTGAGTATCTAATTTTGCATGAGCTGTGCAAATGTTACTATTGATATGCACAGCAGTAGAGGAAAGTTGCACATATGATACCATAAGTTCAATGTGTAGTTTCACTTTTACCATACAAAGTTAATCATGATTTCCCAGACTGAAAGGACCTGTTTTAATGTAGCAGGCTTGAGCTGCCCAGTTATCCATTCTGGTGATTTGTGCCTTAACTTGTAATTCCAGCTAACAAGATCCTTACCTTTTGTTGTCTTGCTTAAATTATTTTTCTTTTTTTTAAGCAAGACCATGCATTTTGTGAGTCCACTTATTTTTTCAAGATATAAGTGATAATTGATACTAATGCTTATGCTGTCCTTGCACAGGAAATCGCTGGTGATGAGTTAGTAAAAGTGTTGCAAATTAGGAATAAAGTACCAAGAAGAAAGGCCCTTCAATCACTGGAAGAAAAAGTGCTTAGTATACTTACAGAAAAGGGATATGTAAGCAAGGATCAAAGTTTTGGAATCCCTGAAACAGTTGCAGACTTGCTAGAGGTTGAAGAGGAGGATGAGGAAGTTGTTGTAGATGGTGAAGTAGATGAAGGTGATGTCCACATAAAGCCAAATGGACGCAGATCCTCTCCTTCGGTAAATGCTAACTTAATTTTGGTACTTGCTGTCTCGTTTATCATGTATGTTCTATTAACACTTTATTTTGATTTTCCTCTTCTAGCTGTTTTCTGAGGTGGATGTGAAGCTGGTATTTAAAGAAGTTACATCCAAATTCTTGCGGAGACGTATTGTGGAGGTATGAGGGATTGTTGTTTGAGGAAGTGGGTAAAGTAGGAGATTATTGAAAGCAACTTTAATATGGACTTTTTACTTGTGCAAAATTGTTATACTTAATCAAATCACTTTTCCTTTCTTCATCACAGCCATGTTGCTTCATTTTAAATCCTTCTACGACAGCGAGGAGTGAAGGGAATAATAATTTTTCATCCCATTTGCTTCCTTTCCTCCTCTTTTCTAATTTTCAGAGCAGCGACCCTATAGTAATAAGGCTGACATAGACACCCTATAGTAATAAGGCTGACATAGACACGCCCATGTTCTTGTCATTTTTAAAATTGCCTCTCCTTCCTTAATTTTCTTGGTCATTTAACCATAAATTTGGTTTCTTCTAACAAACAAGAATTTTACAATTTTCACTCCACCAGCTACTAGCTCACTTCAAGAGTGCTGCTATCCATGCTGTAACCTACTGGGTCTTATTATTATTTTTTGGCAACTTTTTTGAATGGTTCACTATTTTCTTTTTGAAAAAAATAAAAATAAAACAAACTGAGTGTAACTTGAAACTTTAGCGCTAACATTTGGAATTCACATTATAAAATCTGTGTTCTTACCCTTCAATTATCTTGTACTGGAAAGTTCTCATGGATAGAAATCAGTTTCAAGTTCCAACAATATGGAGTCAGCTAGGATATGTTTTACCGTGGATGAGAAAAATGATTGATGCCTGGCATATTCATGTCACATGTTCATTTTACTTTCAATTGTTCCAGGGAGGAAAAAGAAGTGATGGGAGAACCCCAGAAGGGATACGTCCAATTGATTCCAGCTGTGGATTACTCCCTAGAGCACACGGAAGTGCTCTTTTCACCCGTGGAGAAACACAGGTCAGACTAAGTGTTTTTTGTTGTCAGAAGCATCCAGAGGCTCACCTGATTGTGTGCTATTTCTGATTGGTCATGTCTTGAGATCATTGTTAATGCACACTTATTCTTGCATTCTTTCCAAACTCCTATCCATGGAGTGGTATGACCACATTGCATGCTTATGAGATCAAATGTTCAAAACCGTTCAACTGAATGGGTTATAATGTTATGTTGTCATGTGATTCTATCCCTTTGATTCATATAAACAAGTGTATCCATCAGGTTATTCATCATATTTTCTTCTGTTGATGTTACATTTTTAGCATCTATTTTCAAGTGTTTCTCCTTTAAGTGACTGCTAATAATGGCTTGGGAATGTATGAGGTGATTCTCATTTATGTTGACTTAGTGAATAACTATCTTTCCTCTTTATCTTCTCATTTCTTCATTTCTTTTCTAATTCAAGAATCTGTTATCCTTGTTAAAACAATGCTGGGTTTGTAGATCCACCTGGCCTACTTTCCTTGCTTTCACTAGCACGGAGGATCTACTCATCAACCAACCTTTTGGATGATCGATCTTAAATTCTTCTCCTTCTGAAATAAACAAATTTTATCAGTGGATTTAATTTATGTATTGTGGCTGACAATTTCTCATTTGTCAACCATTGTTACTACTTTAGCTTTGGATAAGTTAGCTTGATAGAGTTGATTATGCTTGGAGAATGATTCACCAGCCATGATGTTACATTTGCATACCATAATGTTGTTAGTGATCATCAAGTGTTTTTATTTTCCAGTCATTGGCGGTTGTTACACTTGGTGATAAACAAATGGCACAAAGAGTAGACAACCTTGTGGATGAAGAGGAATTCAAGAGGTTCTATCTACAGGTCTGTTTGGGATGATCTTTTTTCAAACTTTTGTTTAGTAATGGATTGCAGTGACCTAACAGCGACTTTCTGCATTTCTCAATGCTCTTAGCTGTGAGGTGTGGGTTTATTTTGCAGGATCATTTGGTACCAGGTCATTTTCTATAGTAATCTTACTGTACACTGTTCAAATTTAAAGTAATTGATCATGTAATTGGCAATGTATCATTTAGTTCCATTAGACATATCTAATAAAATTGTTAGCATCAAATTCAAGGTTTAAGCTATGTTTGATAGGCATTCTTTTCTCCTGATACTCGTAACTACTTTCAAAAAATTTTCTTCCTCTTAGAATAAGAATCTATTTAGAAGAGCTTTGGAGATGAAAATATAGTGGTCTAGCTTATGTATATTTGATTTACAAGTTACTTTCATGTTATATAAAGAAGTAGAAAGAAGAGTAGAAAATGAAAGCATTTTTCAAGTTGTTCAAAATGAAAGCTTTATACAAACTGTTCATTTAACTTTTCTGGATATGGAATTAAGAAAGAGAGAAAGGAACTGGTGTTATAATTCATATTATAACCAAACAATTATATATAACTTCCTGTTTTCAATTTTGACAGTTTTATGAGTACTTTTGATAGTAGAGCACCATTAAGTGCTTATACTACTCAGCACAAACCATTCAGGTTCTTATGCCATTAGTATTTGATGCAATTTAAATATCTAGAGCTATGCTGTTTGTTATGAGGCAAACCTTTTGTTGTCAATTTTTTCTAACTTTTTTTTTTCTGAAAAGGTAGTCATTGTCTGTATTGCAGCATTTTGATAACCAAAGTTTAAAGCATTTAGCTAATTGCACTAATATAATTCCTGCTTGCTGAAACTATTACATTTGGATGCTTCCAGACATACTCAGCATGGTTTTGAATTGAGGTTGTGGTTGCGATAATGTTCATGGTCGTGATCACAGGTCGCAGATACTATAACTCAGCTCCTGCCTGCATGTTTAATTGGGAATTCGTGATCATGATAAATAATTATGCTGTTTCCATACAAATTAATTTATCTGTTAAAAAATTTACAAGTTCGCCAATAAGAATTGCACTTGGATTTACTACTGAAAATTCATCTCCTTGTTCTAATGTTTCAGTACTCATTTCCTCCATCATGTGTTGGAGAAGTAGGCCGCATAGGAGCACCTAGTAGAAGAGAAATAGGTCATGGAATGCTTGCTGAGAGAGCTCTTGAACCTATATTGCCTTCTGAAAATGATTTTCCTTATACTGTACGAGTTGAGAGTACAATCACAGAAAGCAATGGCTCCTCAAGGTCAGAAGCAATAAAAAGTGCTAATGTTTTAGTTATCCAATTAGACTATGGACCAGACCTCTGACAGCATCTTTTGACATTTGATATCATTTTGATGGGTGCTAAAACCCTCCTTTCAGTCCTAGTACTTCATGTTGAGTATTTGCTATGTGTTTTTGGCTCTTATTATTTAGTGCCTATCATTGAACAGCATGGCCTCTGTTTGTGGAGGCTGCTTGGCACTACAAGATGCTGGTGTTCCTGTGAAATGTATGATTGCTGGCATAGCAATGGGTATGGTTCTCGACACTGAGGAATTTGGGGGCGATGGAACACCACTCATTCTGTCTGACATAACCGGATCAGAAGATGCTTCTGGAGATATGGATTTCAAGGTAATACTTAATGTTATTTTCCTGATTTGTGCTTCTATTCTATTTCTTTGCTTTTTGCATTATTCTTGATTATATATTTGTTGGACTTGGAAAATGCTTGTTTAAGTTCAGAAGAAAGGGTATAGTGCAATTGAGTTAGAAAGATCCCCTTATAAGTATGGTCTTTGCAGGTTGCTGGAAATGAAGATGGAGTAACTGCATTTCAGATGGACATAAAGGTCATTATCTTTACAACTCTTATGCATTCTTGACAGCTTTCGTGTCTTTTGTCTAGAGAGCATGTTTTGCCTCCTAATCAACAACCTGTTGCCAACCCTATAGCAATGGATGCTTTCTTATGGTAGCTGTTCAGTTTCACGAGCTGTAACCCTTGAATCATAATCAATTGCAATTTTTACATGATAGGTTGGAGGAATTACTTTACCTGTCATGAGGACGGCATTGCTACAAGCAAGGGATGGCCGAAAGCATATTCTTGGTACTGGAAACTGTGCAAGCTACCCCCCCCCACAAATTCTTTTAAATTTGGTTGGTTAATAGTTGGATGTTATCTAGCCAAAATTCTGTAGAACTGTAGTCACACATCCTTTACTTAATGCCTTAATTAAATATTACCATTTTCTTAATTAATTAGAGCTGTTGATATGCTTTTGATTTACATTTGTTGGAAGCACTTGTTTTCACCAGTTTGAGTTATCATATTTGATCAGGTCATTTCAGCTAAATCTTTTGTTATTTCTTTTCATATTTTTATGGTTCAGCTGAAATGTTGAAATGCTCACCTTCCCCTTCTAAAAGGCTTTCTAAGTATGCCCCATTGATTCATATTATGAAGGTTTGCTTGTTTTCTATACACCCTCCATTGCTTGTCTGTTGAAAGTAGAATTTATACTCAATGATGTGTTAACTCACATATTCCCAATTATGATAATATTGTCTTATAGGTCAATCCAGAGAAAGTTAACATTATCATTGGTTCTGGTGGGAAGAAGGTGAAGAGTATCATAGAAGAAACCGGAGTAGAGGCTATTGACACACAGGATGATGGAATTGTAAAATCAGATACAGAGTTTATCTTCCATTGGTTGCGTGACCTGACATCAATGCAACTTTTTAAATCATTGGCTTTTGCAGGTAAAAATTACTGCAAAGGATTTGTCAAGTATAGAGAAGTCCATATCCATTATTAGTCAACTAACTATGGTTCCAGCTGTTGGTGATATCTACAAGTATGTCCTTTTCATGAACTTTTTTCTTCCCCTTTTTTTTGTCTTTTTTGTTTCACTTTATTCAGATCAAGTTGCAAAAAATTGAAATAGCTGTCTTTTTTTCTTCCTTCTATTATGGAAGTAAAGCAGTAGATTAATTGGGACAAGTCCCATGATTATTAAGTGTATGCCGTCAATTTATAGCTTGTCTGGTGCCTGTTACTTGATGATTGTGAATATGAGAACTATTTGACTCTTTGTTTTCTCTTGCTAATCAGGAACTGCGAGATCAAATCAGTAGCTCCTTACGGAGTTTTTGTTGAGATAGCCCCGGGGCATGAGGTATATAGTTTCATTACACAATTTGATAAAAGTCAAAGTCCAAACTATTGTATTGCTTATGGAAAATTATTAAAACTTTTGAGTTCTAACTATCATGAAGGAAAGTAGTTTAAGTTCATCATAAACCAATTTATTGCTTCGAAAAGTTTCTTTTAAAAAAAAACTTTGATATTTGTTGTAATTGCAGTTCTATGTGACTCTAGAATTCCAAATTTCATCAAAAGATAGTCCTTTCACTATAATTTTCTATATTTCCATTCAAATTTGTCAAAGACAGGACTTTCTTTATTGTTTGGTAAAAAGTAAAAGTTAAAATATAGCATGTAATCAAATAAAGTTCCATTTACAAGGTGTGGTATTTACAGAAGATTATGTTTGGTACATAACAAGCATATCTGAAGTCATATGATTCTGTTTGGGGAAGAAAGTAATCATAAATTTCTCGACTATTGAATTCTGGCAGGGACTCTGCCACATTAGTGAACTGAGTTCTAACTGGTTGCCGAAGGCAGAAGATGTAAGCAGTGTCATTTTTTCTCCCCTACTTCCCCCATTAGATTAGCAATAAGAATTAGTTCTTCTTCTATCATGTCAGAAAGTTAAAATCTCTCCTCTATTTTCTTACAGGCTTTCAAAGTTGGAGATCGTGTTGATGTTAAACTCATTGAGGTTGGGAAGTTCCCAGTCATGCAATCACACAAACACAAGTTTAATTCCGTGACAAGCTTTTTTAGCCAACTTCTGAAGTTTTTTTTTATATATATATAAAGTTAATTTAACTCTAATAATCAATTAATGATTCCTTTGGTGCCATCTATATTTATTTAATTATTGTTGAGCTTCATTTTTATACATAAATATCAGCATCCATGTTGCCAATCCTCTAAATCTCTAGTAGATATAAATCTTTGGTGGTTCGGGAGTGGATTGAAAAGAAAACCTTGAATTTAAGGTCTATAGTTTTTTTGAAACTGGATTTAGGTTTCCTTCAATGAAGTGAATTCAGGTGACAGAAGAAGATAGATATGGCGATAGGTTTAATTACTAAACGGCATATGTGCTGTAATGTTGAGCCAAGATACTCTGCCTTGCAGAGAGAATAAAACCGTGATTTCCAGACTCCAGAGCAAACTGGAACATCCTTAGTGCTGTACTATCATCGATTTGCACACAACATTTGTTGCTCTTGACACAACATTGACAGAAATGTTTCTCTAATACTTATGTTTATGCAGGTAAATGGAAAGGGACAACTTCGCCTTAGTCGCAAAGCATTACTTCCTGAAGCGACTTCAGAGAAGTCCAGTGCAGAGCAGCAGGCAAGGGATTTAACTGAAGGGAATACTGAACAGTCAAAGGATAAAAGCCGTGATACAAAATTTGTAAATCCCACCAAAGTTGATTCAGTAGAGGATGCTCCACTTTCAAAAAAGAAGGCTTACAAGAGATTAACCAGTTCTGCCAGAGATGGACCAAAGAACAGTAGTACAACTGTCAGTAGCATTGCAAGCAAAGATGAAAATAGTTTAGTGAATGGAGAAGCTAAGATTGGATAGTAAACATATTCCGTTCTTCATTCAAGGACATGTTGGTTTTGTTATTGTGGTAAAAGATGATGAGAAAGAGACCTGAAGGTATGGCCTGGATGCTCCCCTCTCTCACTATACATACATTTATGTGTGTGCACGTGTGTGTATCTTTGCATACATGTAGGTGTGTGTTTAGTATTTACTGGGACCTGTAGTTAGTTCTCCACCAAGTGGGTCACTTCCCAACCTGATTATAGAAATGCTACTAAAAATAATGCATGTATGGAAAGAATTGCTAATGATTATAATTGAAATCTCATGTTAGAGATTGATTTTATTTGAATATTTTTTGTCTGGAGGAAAAAAAGATGAGACCCTTGACTAACATGGAATTGGAAATGTTGATCATATTTGGCAAATTTGTTGTTGAGCTAGAACTAGTTACTCGTCTTCTACTTATCTTGCTAAACTTGTATGCTTGGAATTTGGATGATACTCATATCTGTAACACTAAAATTATATTTCAGTCTGATCTTTACATGGTGTATCACTTTAGGATTTATTAATTTTTCATGATCATTTACATAAGGTGTTTAATTAAAGAATAAGATTATTAAACATATACCTGTTGCCATATTGTAATTAGGCATTCTAATGATGATCCTTAGCTGGTAATAATGAAGTGGATAGATCAAGTCAGGCGTTGTGAACTGGGTACAAAAAACATGTCTTCAATAAAAGATTATGTACTTGGTTAAATAGAAGAAATTCAGCTTGTGAAAACAGTAAATTTATGAGTTGATTATATTAATTGATACTCTTGATCAGCTCCCCTGACAATAAATTACTGAATCAAGCATGGACACAGCAATTATTGACGTTTCCATGGATAGAATATCTAGAATCCTGAACAATGGCATCGGGACGGATTAGAAACAAATACTTGGATTACATTGCAAGTCGCGGTTGCTCATTGTCAGCCAGTGTAATGCTCGTGTAGTTTACTTAATTATGCGTGCACTCGCATGCAGACCAAATGCATATATAGATAGATGCTTGCATCCTCATGCATGTTGCATACAGTTACAATAACGCATGAACAGGCACAAAAGAAGGAATGAGCTGATGGACATTCATTATTGACAGGAAGGAGTCGATTAAAACACGGTGCCATCCAGAATCCTGCAGTTTCTGTTGATCAGATTGTGAGGAAGGAACTTATTCCACTAGCTGAATTGTTTACCAAGGAAATGAAATGGAAGGTGGGTCTTCTGAACAATTAATTCATTCTTGACAAAAGGCTGTGCACTGTTGCCATTGAGGAAAAGAAAACAACTATTTGAGAAGAGAGAAAGCATCATGCAATAATATGCTTGGAAATTGTTGGTGTATATTCAATTCATGGTTTCACCACAATTTTCCACGTACTCTCTCTCTCTCTCTCTCTGTATCTGCTCGTTTCTTTCTCTTTGGAAGTAGTCGTGCGGGTGTGCTTTGTTGTATCATCTTTGGAAGTATGACTGCAAGGGATCCTTAAAGCTTTATGCTTTTGCAAAATGTATTGTGATCCTTAACCTTTTCTCTGCAGGTTAGCTACAAGCTGGTCTAATTTTTTCATCCAATTATTTCTCTCAGGCCTTCAATTCTCTCTCTCATAATTTTTGCCTAGGGTCAGTTAGACTATAATGCCAATTCCTTTTATTTTGTTCTCTCTCTCTCTCTCTCTGCGTGTGTTTGTACATGAATGAAGCATGTGTACCTCGTGGATGTTATTTACAAGTTGACTGAATCCTATGCTTTATTATATTGCTACTATAATTGCACGTGGATTGTTTAATGTGGTTCGACCTAGCTAGCTCATGAAGGTGGCGGATATCTAACAGCTTCTTCACTTGTATCACTGTTTCTAACCAGTTGGCATTATGGGTTTATTCTATGTAAAAAGGCCACATTTTTCTTGGTTTTTACTCTTGTTGTAACTTTTTTTTTTTTTTGTTGAACTTGTTTTTTAAAATACTTTTCAAACTATTTTTTGTTTTAAAAAATGTTAAATTAGTATTTTTTTTTATATGCTTTTCAATGATTTTAATGTGTTATATCAAAAATATAAAAAAATATTATTGAATTTTCAATTGAAAATTCTTTGAAAAGTTTTTTTTGTTGCATTATTAAGAACACACAAAAAAGGGGATTGTCAAATGTATTACAATATACTTGGTTATTCTTTCTTTGCTTTGGATAGAAATATGATTTGAGTCCATCTCAATAATATTGCGAACCATGTTGGTATGTGTACATCAAGATAGTGTTTAGTTACTATCGTACTGAAAATAGGAACAAAAAGAATGTTTTCTTATACTTTTTATCTTGAAAGTCTTGAAATTCACGCTAAAATTATTTTACTCCTCTTCGGTATTTTGAGCCAAACATATCTTTGTTTTGTTTCTATATATATATATTCCCTGCAACATTACTAAACATAACCTAAGTTAACCTAAATAGCTCTTGTATAACATGCAAAAATAGAAATTTACTATCTTTGGTGCTCGTACTTTATCGAGGGGATGAATTAATTTTTTTGCGGAAAGAAATGATGTTAAGATGCTACAAGCCAGTTTTAAAATAGAAAAATATGCGACTTGGGTAATAGCTCTAATTAGGTTAAATAAATTGACATATTAGTTCAATTATACGGGAAAAAATTGAAAAAGATAGTGGATGGTTAAATTTAAAAAGAAAAGTGTTTAGGATAATTTGAGAAATTTTTTTCTTTTCAATTGAGAACAAACTTTGTATCGCAATTCATAGCTTATTAAATACGGAATAATAAGATAAGGTAAAAAAAGGATAAAAATTGGTCTTGGTTAACCTGAGTTAGAATGACAAATTTATAACCCGAGATAATTAGGGTTGAGCCAATCCAGAATATCTTGCCAAACTTGTGATTTAGATTATAAGATTGGAATAACCCGATAAAAAAATAAAAAAAATTATAAAGCTAATTTTTTTATTAAAAAAAATTGTATTGACTTTCTAAACCCGTAACCTAGGTTATTAGGCTTGAAGCATCTTATATGGGAAAAACTATAAAATTCATTTTTTAATTAATCAAATATTGATGGATAAAATTAAAAAAAAAATAGATTCAATTATACAAAAGGATTCAAAAAAATAACAATTAAAAGAATGATGATCAAAATTAAAATACAAAGTAAATTTTATATTTGGATGAAGGGTGAAATTAAAAAGAAAAACCAATTTAGCAAAAGGACTCCAACAAATCAAAAGAATGAGGATCAAAATTGACATAAAAAAATAAAAATAAATTTTTGATTGAAGGGTGCAATAAAAAAGAATGATAACTTTTACAAAAAAGCCAAGAAAAACAAATTAGAAATCAAAATAATGAGGGCCGAGTTGAAAAATATAACACCATCAATTTGGATTGAGGAATAAAATTGAAAACCAATAAAACTTTTATAAAAGATCAAGGAAAAAAAAATTCTAAAATAAAAAAAATAAAGACCAAATTAGAAAATACAATATTTGGTAAATTGAGATTGAATAATGAAATTGAAAACAAATAAAATTTATACAAAAGGGCTAAGAACAAAAATTAGAAATCAAAAGAATAAGAATTGAAGTTGAAATACCATCAACAAATAGGACAAAGCTGTAATTTTCAGGGGAGGAGAGAGAGAAGAAAAAAAGATAAGCCTATTGGCGATAAATTGGACCACCACCGCTGACACTTGTCGATCCAAATTGAAAAGGACACGGTGGTATTTTCAATGGCACAACGAAAGGGTATTTTTAGATGTTAGGAGGTGTCACACGCGCCGCCCGAAGAGTGTTACCGCCTCCTATATGCATGCCTTTTTTGTTTTATATTTAGCTAAATATCAAGTTGCCTTTGAGTTAATATAGTAGTAACAAAAAATCATTTGTTAAAAGATGAAAAAACCCTTGAGGCTAGATGTAATGTTTTTTATACTTTCAATAATATTTTGATCGTTTTACTGTGCTTTTGGTTGTGTGTGAATATATATATATATATATATATATATATATATATATATATATATATCCAAATAAAAATAAAAAATTGTCTCTCATCATACATGATAATAACAAAAATATTTTGAAAATACCAAATATCCCCTTGTAACATCCCACACATTCTTGTGTATTTTTACTTAATTTCAATGATCTAGTGTGTATGTGTGTGAAGAAAAGTCATAATAACCTTTCAACAGTTTTATAAATGTTTATAATTTATTACAACTCGTGTTAAAATTACTTTCACATTAATCATTTATAAGTTCTTCTCTTTTTAAAAATACAAATATTCTTTTTATATAATACTAGATAGCTTAGTGACCCTAAGAAATTATGTCCTCAAAGGAGTTTACATGTGACATACACAAATTTACAAAATAAATTATATTAAATATTTACATCATTCCAGTTACTAACGTTTAACCATTATATGATCAAAATCAATTTCATAATTTTTTCTTTAAGAACATTGATCTTATATCAATTTCCAACATTTTATATTTTTCATAATTATACCCCTACTCTTCACTTCATTTTATTCATCACATTATCACTTTTGCATCATAATAATTGTTTCATTCATAATCTAATTTAATTCTTCATTATACAATTTATTCCTTACAATTTTAAAATTCATTAATCTCATTCGAACACTTTCATTAAGTGTTTCCTTTTCATATTGAGGTTACTTCATAAGTATTTTCTCTTCATGAATATATTTAATTTATATTAATATTATTATTTCACAATACTCCACAATTTATTTACTAAACACGTATAAATCATATAATCATTTCCTTTCTCAACTACTTTTAATATATATTGTAATTCATTGCGTAATCATGTCTAATTCATATCATTATTTAATTCATAATATATTTAATTCATGTTGTCTTTTCGCTTCCTTAACATTATTAAATCTATGATACATCGTAGTTCAACCCATCAAAGTTAAAGTGACTCAATCTCAATTGTCAAAGTCAAAAGGAATCAATTGCACAAGCCTTTAAACATTTATCACCATCACTTTAAATTTGCAACAAAAATACACTCCTATAATATCCTATAATTTGCAACAACTCTTCATATCAATCTTATATTCTTTCTTAAGAAACCGACCAAATTCATAATAATATTCTTTAAATTAGACACATAGCTGAAAAATATATAATCACAAGGTTTTTAATAATATTATTTTGATATTTTGTTGTTTCAATTATAGATATCTTTTTACAAATAGTCAAGCAATTCCCATAATAGACTGGGAGAAGTATGTTTCTGAATTATCTTAAGACATAATTAGGAGTATAGTCTTATAAGTTTTTATATTTTATTCATATTATATTGTGTAATGTCTAATATAAAATAAATAATTAATTTTTATAGATCCATCTTTCTTCATTTAAACTTTCAAATCAAACATGTTCTCCAAATGCTTTAGATTAGGTTCGAGGGAAGTTATAGGAGCTACTTATTAACTTTATTCCTATAGGAATTATTCTAAAGGTAATGTGACCTTTACTACATTTTTCTACAACTTCTATTTTCTTTAAATTTCACTTCAAATTTTCTTTCGGTTTTGTCTCATAAGCTACTTTATAAATTATTAAATAAACAAGATGAGAAATTAAAAATGAGGTCTGCCACTAGGCTGCATATTATGTACATTATAATTTCTCATTTAATATGTTTTTTTTTTTTACAGTGGTTACTCTTTTCAACTTTTGAGCAATTTTAGGTCGTTGCATACTTACATTTACTTCATATGCTAGGTTGCAACTTGATGGGGATACATTATTAATGCATTAAAAAAATTGACTATAGTTATATTGATCTCAACTCTGTTCTTTAACTCCAAACCAAATTGATTTTATTACTTATTCTCTATATCATGTTTTTTTATAGATTTTTGATCGATCATAAATGACTCAGTGTGTATAAGCATCCAAAATGAGAAACTTTTTGCTAACAATTACTATTTATCAATTAATTGATAATGAACCTAAAAAGTAAACAAACATAGAGAATTGAATGATTTGCATACACATAGGTGGTTTCCAATTTTGTTTATTAGTTGTTGATTCTTTATGCATCACCAGTGTTACAAATGATGCCTTTTGTTTTCTAAGAAAAACAAAATCAGAATTCATTGTGGAAGGAATGATATACATGAATGTATAATAAAAAGGATGTGGAACTTTTGGTAATAGTGATTTATTTTAGAAAAATTAAGTGATACAACTCTGGCATTTTAGAAAATTAATAGCAAAAGAAAAGTTTTAGTTATTATTGTCGATGTGCATGGCTTGAGGAGTTTCTTAACTATAAAAATTGTATCTTGAGGTTATTTTTTGTTTTTTCTTGTTATTTTTCAATGAAGAATTTTTGTATTTTTCAACAGGAACATATGGTGTGTCTGGGATAGAAAGCCATATTTCACCTTGAATATACTTTAATTTTTATAGAAAATAATATGATGAATTCATGTGTTGAAGTATAAATCTAATTATGTTTTTGGTTTCCATTCCCATTCCAAGTACATGAATGAACCTTACTTCATTTCAAAATATTTTAAATTTTTTTTTTCTTTTGAAGTTGGAGACCTCAAAGAACATCTAAAAAAATCGCTTAGATGAACATATGGCATTCTCTCTTTGTTTTTCACCTTAACTAGTTAAGATGTAAAAATATTCTCACATGCATCACCATATTCCTTCATGAACATGTTTGAGTCATCTAATGGTGCATCATGTTTTTCATCATTTGTTATTAAGATTTGTAAATTTTTCAATTGTGTTTTATTTTACTAGTTTGATTTTATCCATTTTAGATCATGATATTTGCTGTAGAATATTGGGAGCTTGTGTTGTTCTGTTGTCCTAATATTGGGAGCTTATACCATTTTTATTCCTCCTCCTAAGCTAAAAACCTGTCTACGAATATATGGTTAAGGTGGGTTTGGAAGGTACATCATTATTGGTTTGATATTTGATTACACCTCATCATTTGTTTGATATCTGACTATCTTAAATAAAGTTGAGTTTTATCAAAACGTTCTTAGTATGATGACACCTTTTAGTTATTTACTTGTTTTTCATAATACTTAGATCACATAGCGTGATCACTTAATAACTCTTAATGTGAAAAAATTTATATAACAATGATAAATTGTGAATTATGCTTTATAATTGTAATTAGTAAAAGATTATATTATTATTGCTAGATTGAAATCTGAGATGTATTATAGATAGCAAAAAAATACTTCAGTATAAGATTTAACAAGTTTGAAAAGAGTATGAGTTAGGTTTTGTGCTGGGCCGAGCAAAACTCATATACTCTACCTAGACCTGATTCAAATAGGTTAGGTTTTATCCAAATCTAGCATTTATCCTTTTAGTAAAATAGGTAATTTTTTTATGATATTTTTACCATATTGTAAAGGATATTTTTATTATTTATTTTAAGGGAAACTACCTTAACTTTCCTATAATTTAGTCATTTTTACATTTTGCCTTCATTCTTTCAGAACTTATAATCTACTTACCCTAGTTTATAAGTTATATAGAACTTTACATCTTCACTATCATATGCCAAAATAAAGTCAGAAAGTAGTTTGAGATATTTACAAGATTTCATTACATTACAATTACTGATTAAAAAACCCTAGTAATGTTGAAATTATAAAATTAAAAAATTATGTAAAGTTTTAAAAAAAACCCTAGCACTTTTAGTTTTGATTGGAAAATTATAAATCAAGGTTGTTTGATTTTTCATATTGATTAGGGGTTGTTTGGTTGTTTTTTTTGTGATAAGAGGTCATGTACTGATGCAAAAAAGGAAAAAGGTTGTTTTCAATTTGGTTTTATGATTGAAAGGTTTCTAGGAGTTGTTAGTGTAAATTCTTGGATCGATTTAGTGATGTATTATTAGAGGAGATGAGAAAAAAGGAGGAACAATACCTGCTAGTTGTTGTAACTCATTTTTAGGTCCTCGCACAAAAAAGGAGAAATTACAAAAAATTATATTCGGAAGAAAAACCAAAAAATAATAAGCAGTGAGAAGAGGATGCCAAAGCACTTAGAAAATGACTAAAAATTGGTTGAGGAGATTTAAAAATACAAGGATTGGAATTTGATCGTATATCGTTGACTGATGAGAGTCCGAATGACAAAGAAAATTCAATTTGAGGAAGAAATGTCCAAAATCAAATATTTATAGACTCAATTAAATTTTATTAGAGGTTTAATTGAATTTATAGAGGGTTTGATTGCAAGAAAAATTGATTTTCAAGTAAATTTGGGCTTTAATTGGAAGAAATTAAAGTTCTAGGGTTAAATTAGAATTTTTGAGAGTTGATTTGGTCAAATCAGGTGCTTAATTGCATAAATATTGAAGTTTGATGGCCAATTAAGGACTTAATTGAATAAACCCACAACCAAGGATCAAATTGGAAAAGGCGCTGAAATCTGGGGTTTGAATTGAAGTTCGTCAGGGGTGAAATTAAACAAATTTGAAAGTTTGAGGCCAATCAGGGGTGTAATTAGAGATAAATCACAAATTAAAGGACTAAAACGTAATTGGCAGAAAATTACTATTCATCTTCTTCTCCAGCGAGGCTGGTTGGGTGGCTACCTTCCCAAGGCATTTGACGCCTCGTTTCTTCCCCAAATTAAATGAAACTTGCACGAAAATGATCCCCTAACACCTGACTACACGCTAGTATAAACCGTTCGTGTTGATCGAGGTTGTAGAGGCGGTGGCACCGCCCTAAAGTGGCCAACCCGACCAGCCATTTTTCCTGCACAAAACTAACAGTTCATCATTGCTACTTTGAACTAATGGTTGAGATGCTTTCAGGTCTAACCAAGGGCTGAGATTTTGCACCAGAAGAGACGAAGTGTCCCTCTTCCACCACTTATAAATAAATTTGGTTTTCATGCTCTAGAGGTGGAGAAAGTTAGGTCCAAAGAAAACCAAAAAACCAGCCTCCCTAACTCGGCATGCCACCTTCACTCTCTCTCTCTCTCCCTCTCTCTTTATCATTTCAGAGCCGAACCACGCTGCCATTAGCCCGTACACCTTCATATCCATAACAGGAAGCCAACACAACCGTTGGTCGATAACCCATAGCCATCATCGGTCTCCCTCTCCTCTCTGCAGCCCGCTCTTTTCCTCTTCCCTCTTTCTCTTTGCCACCAGCCTCCACCGCAGCACCACCAGCGAAGCCGACTTCCTCAGCCAGGCCAGCAAGGCACCGCCTCCTCCAGCCAAGTAACTCTTCTTTCCCCTCCAACATCTCCTTTGTCTTTGTCTTCATCTCCTCCTGCATGCAGAACGAATATCGTTCTGCATACAGGAGGACGGGAGGGGGGAAAATAATTCTCCCCCCTTCCTTTTCTTGGTCAGGCCGGTTCTGGCCCAGCCCTGATGTCTGGGTCGGGTCCAGCCTAGACCAAAGAAACAGAGAGGATTGTTGGGGCGAGATCGGCCCAACCCTTTCGGGCTGAGTTCGACCCAACCCACATATTTTATAATATTATGTATTATATATTATAATATTATATATTATATATAAAAAAATTCAAAAATTCTGAAAAATCCTTTAAAAAATCTGTGATTTTCCTGCATATATATATATATATATTTTTTTATCAATTTTTCTTAATATTGGTTTGTATTTTTATACCGTAAAGATACAAATCTAGTATTAAAATACTCAGTTTTTGTCAAAACATTACAAAAAAATTTATAAAACAAAAAAAAATTTTGTTTTCATGCATACGACCAAGTCTCTCAAAGAAAAAAAAAATCATATCATTTTTTTTTTACAGAAAACACAAATTCAAAAATATGTTTTAGCATGCATTTGGCTTTAATAACAAGTTTATTAGACCCATGAGAACTAGGCCAATATTTTAAAAATTTCTAAAAAAATATTTTGTTTTCTTTTAGTATCTAAGATTATGAATTTATATGTAAAATGTATTCCTGATATTAAAAAGGTGGTTTCTTTTATATAGACATTAGAACGGATAGACTTTTACCTGATAAGATAGGGATCTTCTTACAGAGAATGACTTTTCTTAAATCTTAGATAGACCAACAATTAGAAAACATGACAAGACCTTAGTTTTTTATCAGACAATTAAACAATGCAGCTTACCTTAGGTAGAGCGTATTTGGGGTGCTAATACATTCCCTTTATTCAACCAGTCCCCGTACCCGATCTCTAAAATCACTTAGAGTTTCTAGTGACCAAAATATTAGGTGGTGACTCTCATTCCCGCTTTTCACAAATAAAAGACAAGAATTCATTACCTCCCCATATTTGCTAGATATATTTTATGAAGTGGAATATCATCGCGACGCCGCACACGTGCGACACTAGTGGTGGGAAAAGATAAGGAAAGGAAGATTGATATTATTTCTGGTTGTTGTTTTTTTATGGTCATTGATGATGAGAGTGGTTGTGGTGTTTGTTGTCATCGTAACTAGGGCATGAAGGATGTTATAAAAGCTAGCTTTCAGTGAGAAGATGCGAGAAAGATGATTGTTGGGTTCAAAGGCAAATGAGAATCTAGTGGAAAAGGAGAATAAATTGATCTGAAAAGGGAGAGAGAGAAAGGTGTGCTTATAGAAAAAGAGGTAAAAAAGGTAATGGAGCTGCTGGAACTAACAAATTCTTTTACTCTCTACTAAAACACTACCAAAATCTAATAAAACATTATTGGATCTTCATACATGGTAGCATATGAAAAGGGAGAATGGTCTATAACAACAACAACAACTCCTTTCATAAATATCATTTGTGATTTAGAATTTGTGTAATAGGATTTATGGATCTAATTTTTTATGGTGATTATGATTTGGGATTTGAGAGATTTTGGATTTAGGTTTGCGGTATTTTATGAGTTTTTGAGGCTTGACATTTTATGCTCGTGGTAGAGGAGAGAAGAAATTGTGTATCGATTGATTTTGGGTGATTGATCTGTATGTGTTTACGTGGGTATATAAATCTTTTTAACTTATTTTAAATTTTGGGTTGACCTAGGATGTAAATTATAATTTATGAAACTATAGAAGCAAAGTGTAATCACAAGTAATTTTTTATTTTCTTTTAATTTTTTATACCAATTGTTATGATATTTTAATATTTATATAAAGAATCATGTCCAACTCATATCATTTAATAGAAAAATAAACGGAATACAACAAAAAATGTTAATTAAAACTCCTTATATCTAGGGGTTGAAATTATAAATAAAATATCTTAGAAGGTGAAAATCAAATGATTTATGAAGTGTTTATATGAATTGGCTATTAGTTGAAGTAGATTAAGTTGTGTGTTTGATTTTGTGATAGTTTTTGTAGTTGCAGTTTAAAAAAAAAAGAAATTTAGTTGCAATTTTGAAAAAAAAAAAGTTTAGAGAAATATGTATTTGGTTAAACTATTGTGAGATGAATTTTTGTATACAAAATAAATGAAAGTAGGTCTCCATGAATGAAAAATAGGTTATTTTAACTTCTACAAAACTAAAGTTTGAAAACAATTATGTGTGGAGTCTGGTATAAAAAGTAGAAGCTATTTGGCAAACCAAACAATTTTTCTTTATGGTTGGGTAAAAAATAAAAGCTACTATAATACCAAATGATAGTGGTTAATATCAAATTACAATCTTCAATAAATCTTCTTCTCACTTACATTGTTGTTGTTGTTGTTGTATATTATTATTTGTATTTTTAAGTGACTTTAATTTTGTTCTTTCCCCAGTTTAATTTCACTTAAATATATCCATCTTTTAATCTCTTTGTTATTTCTCTAAATATTAAATTAAAAAATAAAGGTAATAATTCGAAATAAATTCATTATAAGATGTTACATATTTTTATAATAGTAGTAGTAATAGTATTAACAATAACAACTACCACTAACTAAAACACTAAAATATTTTGGGTATAGCTGAGGTGCTTCATTGTTCATATGAACGGTAAAACACCTCCCTTGTTTTTTTATTTAATTTCATTCTTATAATTTTTTGTTTTTAGATTTAATCTTTTTATGATCAAATTCCATGAGATAAAGTTTTAAATTATAGTAAAAAAATAAAATTAAAAGAGAGAGGACTACAATGTAAAACATAAAGAGACACAGTTAATCTTAAAGTTTTTATGAATTTCATTTTAGTCTAAAAGTTTATTTTGTTTGTTTTTTCACTCTCTAGGAGATGAGAGATAAAGTCATCGAAAAATAACAAAAGATAGAAAGTTATTGGTTGTTCGCATTTTAGCAACAAAAATAATTCAGGATTTTTGAGATGAATTCGATTTGACGAGAGAAGTTCGATGATGGTGAATTTTTTACATTTCAAAAAAAATAATTTAGGATCCATTTGGTTTTTTTGAACTCGATTAATTTTCATTTTTTGAAGTGATTTTAAGGGTGTTTTGGAGCTGTTAAGTGGTTTGTGGAGGTTTAATGGTGTTTTGATGTGTGTGTGTGTGTTAGGTAAAAATGGATGAAAAAAGATTTTTAGGCCAAACCTCTTGATTTTACAGCTACCATAATAGTAACCGTATTTTGGGTAGCAATTGAGTAGGCGTGTCGCCTACCATTATATGTAACTTATCACTTAATTAAAAAAAACAAGAAAGAAAAAAAAGAAGAAGACGACATTCCTAAAGAAAACCAAGAGTAGGTTTTTTTTTTTAAAAAGAAAATAGATTAAGCATGTGGAGCTAGCCAATCATCATTTTTTTAATTAACACCTCTCTATTTTTTATGAACTTCTTACTATGTATTAATTTTTTATTTAAATTTCGATCAATACCCTCCTCTCTAATATTTTATTTTTTTCACCTTTTTTAAATATTAGTTATTTCTTAATTATTTTGAATTTTTAGAATGAATTTTTCTAATTTGTATTTAATTTTTTTTATATTTGGTAGAAATAAATTATATTTACATAATGCATTTATACAAATAAAAATTAGTGATCTAAGATAAATATATATATATATATATATATATAAATTCATGGTCAAATATTTTCATAATTATGTCATTTGCATTCTATTTTAGCTTTTAAAAAATATCAACAACTATTTTTTAATTTATTTATAGGTTATTAATTTTTTGATTTAGATTTAAATTGATACCCTGTCTCTTTTTTATTTTTTAAACTTTTTTTTTTGTTCATAAAGTATTAGTTAGTTTTTTTTTTTTATAAAAAAATATAAGTATTAATGCCGTCTATCCCTCTCTCCCTGGCCGAGCTCGCCCTTCACCGAGCTCGCCCTTCAAAATTATGCAGAGTTGAATTGAATTGAAGAGCAGGTAAATGAATCCCACCCTCATTTATAACCTAACCTATCCTAGGGCTCTTCTATTTCTTCCCCAAATTTCCGTTTATTAAATTGCTCTACCTGGTGTTAAAAGAAATTAGGGATTGGAGGAAGAGGTGGTTTAAACAGGCAAGCTTTTCACAATGTCGGTTACAGCGGGTGTTAGTGATACAGCTTTAGCTGTTAGAGATAAACTTAGAGGTAAAATTGGACAGACCAAGGTTAAAAGGTACTGGCCTGGCAAAGCCCCTGAGTGGGCTGATGATGCTGATGAAGATGGAGATATTAGGATGGCGAGGGCTGCTGCCTTGGATAAAGCTTTTCCTATTCGTGATGATTCCTATGATGTTGCTGCGTCGAAAGATGATCCCAGGCTGCGTCGTTTGGCTGAGAGCAGGATTGATAATCGTGATGAAGTGAGGGCGGATCATAGGAGGATTCGCCAGGCTGAGATTATTTCGACGGAAGAGGAGGAGATGCGGAGGCAAGAATGGGCTGATATGGAGGAAGAGGATGAGGATGCATTGGAGGAAAGGAGGAGAAGGATTAAGGAGAAGTTGCGCCATAGGGAGCAAGAGGAGGCTGTGCTTCTTCCCATAGAGGAGGAGGAGGAAGTGGAGGAAGAGGAAGAAGAGGAGTCTGAGTACGAGACTGATTCTGAAGAGGAAATGACAGGAATGGCTATGGTGAAGCCTGTTTTTGTGCCCAAGTCGGAAAGAGATACTATAGCTGAGCGTGAGCGGCTTGAGGCTGAAGAACAAGCTCTTGAGGAAAAGGTGAGGAGGAAATTGGAGCAGAGGAAGGTGGAGACGAAGCAAATATTGGTTGAGGAGATACAGAAAGAGGAGTTGATTCAGAAGAATCTGGAGACGGAGGCAAATATTGCTGATGTGGATACTGATGATGAAATTAATGAGGCAGAGGAGTACGAGGCTTGGAAGGTCAGAGAAATTGCAAGGATTAAAAGGGATAGAGAGGCCCGTGAGGCAATGTTGAAGGAGAGAGAAGAGATTGAGAGGGTGAGGAATATGACCGAGGAAGAGAGGAGAGAGTGGGAGAGGAAGAATCCAAAACCTGCTCCACCATCGAAGCAGAAGTGGAGGTTTATGCAGAAATATTACCACAAGGGTGCTTTCTTCCAGGATCAGCCTGATGACCGGGCAGCAACTGCCGGAACAGATGACATTTTCAGACGTGATTTCTCATCTCCGACTGGAGAAGATAGGATGGATAAATCCATATTGCCCAAGGTTATGCAAGTCAAACACTTTGGTCGCAGTGGACGAACGAAATGGACCCATCTTGTCAATGAGGATACGACTGATTGGAACAATCCGTAAGTCCATTCAAACCATTATTTTTATTTTTATAGTATTGATTTTCCATCATATCTGCTGTTTTATGAGCATAGCATTTATTTCTCTGATGTTGATCATTTGCACTTTGAGTTCAAAAAGGTCCCATTCATTCCCCTGTAAGTTTTGTTTATGAATGGGGATTAGTTTAATCCATACTTGCACTTATTGAAATCCAGCCAAAGCATTTTACACCAGCTTAAGGGCATGCATATCATAAATAACAAGAAACAGAATTGGTTCTATGCATGTTCCTGATGCCAGTCTTTGTAATAAATTATACATGCTCTCAAATTCTAATTTCTTAGTCTCAAACTCGTAAGTTCTTTGCAGTACATTCTTGCTGATGGAAAAATTAAGCTCCAAATCCGAAGAAGATGCTTTATTCTATTAGTGGAAGATGATCACAATCTAATTCAAAAACGTCGCCAAGTTTAATTGAATCATTTGGACTATTACGGTCTCATGTAGTATGACAATCCATTCTCCTCCTTTTTCTCCTAAGAGGCATCGACTCAAAGCTGAGGCCTTGGGAGTTGGTCTGTTGGAGTCCCCTGGTTCAAATGCCCACCCCCCACTTCAAAATTTAAGAAAAAAAGAAGCGTCCTCGTTTCCATGTGTTTTCATGCATGTCTTCGGTGAAATAATTTTTATTTTGAGGGAAACTAGAATCAGAATCTTTTGATGCCAAGGGTAGTTACTATCTCATTCTTCAGTTTTATGACCTTTGTCTTTCAAATTATAAAAAATATAGGGGATGTGAAAATGAAAATCATCTCCTTTTTCCCTGGGAGATGTTGTTTCAAGTTTGCATTGATGGGCCATTTTGAATTAAATTACTTGGACAACTGTGACAGCATGCCCAAGACATCTTTGTGCATTTATATTATTTTGCTTTTTATCTTCTTTATCAAATTGGCCACCTAATGGATCCTACAATAATCGTTGTTTCAGTGGGAATACCAGTATTTTTGAGACGCTTTACTGTTTTTTTTTTCCATCAAGAACTTGTTGAGCTAACAAAATAAACAATTCGGATATGTAAGTTGTCATATTTTTTCTCTGAAACAAATGTTTACTGTGTGTTTGTTTTGCAGGTGGACATTCAATGATCCTCTGCGGGCAAAGTACAATGCAAAAATGGCTGGAATGAGTGCTGCTATAGATAAACCCAAAGGAAGCAAAAAGTTGAAGGATTGGGAATCCCGGTAACCAAAATTTTGAAGTGTCATCAAGCTCAGCGAAGAAACTGTTTATTGGACTCCATTTGTCTGCCCTCATAGAGCTGTATGGTGTAGGTTCTCGTTAATCATGGTGCAGGCAGATATCTGTGTAATTTTCATCATTGGGGAATTTCATGCACTGATGATCTATTATCATTTTCACCATTGGCTTTTTGAGTCACCATTAAAGTTGACTCCTCAAATGGTTTGTGTTTCCTATCCTCCACGTCCAACTTTGTTGTGAAAGCAGCTTTTGTTTGAAACAAATCTCAGTTTTCCCCTATCAATATCTGCTTCATCTAAGGTTTTATCTGTCACTTGATAGGAAAATTGCAAGGCCTGTTGCTGTCTTATAATCACAGGAATGCTTCTCCTCTCTAATCCTATCTCCTTGGATATGTAGGCTTCTTAAATAGGGTCCAGAAATGCAGTATGTGTCCGCATTTTGATACAAATTATAAGACATGTTCCTGGTTTAGACAGGGTGGTAGTTTAGAAACCATCCTGCTGGCATTGTTTGATGCATTACCTAGCAAATTTCAGCGAAAACATCAAAAACTCTCTCTGATTTTGTCCAAGAAGAAGTGTTTCCTTTTCCGGATTCCTAACTTCCTAATCCTACCTGTGTCTTTGCATACTCGAACTTTTAGATGTATGGTTTCAGAATCCTTAAGACAAAACAGGCGATCTGATTAGAAGATGAAAATTGTTGCTTGAAATCATGATTCATACCCACCACTTCTCACAAACACGCAAACGATGGAACATACTTATTCGTAACAAAGGTCTCCTGAGTTTATACAACAAGCTGTCTTAACGTTCAGAAGGGGGAGGACAGGTACTTAGTGACTTCTTTGTACAATATCCAGATGATGTGCCTTCAACCTGTCAAATTAACATAAGCCAATTACTTAGAAAACATGCTGATAAAAAAAAAGGAAAAAAAACCAGAAAACATGTCGATTAATATTAATGATTTGATAGGATAACTCTGTGTTGTCACCAAAAAATAAAAAGAAAAATCAAACTCCTCAATATAGTAAGAGAGGCCAATGAAGATACTGCTGCACCACAACCTAGCAACTTCCATGCACGAAATCGATGCTTATATCCAGGCTTCCATCTTTTCATCACTGTCCAACCACCTTACCATCATCTCGCCATTACTAATACCACCGGTGCCTTGGGTCATGGACTTCTTTGAACTTTTATTAGCAGAACTTTTGTCTCTGGCAAAAATCATTATCGTTTTGTCTCATGCAGTGAGTGGCTGGTGGGATTAATTTCTGGATCACTTAACTTATAAATGAAATTACTTGGAGAGCAGACTTTACATCAAATTAGACCATGTTGCTACAAAAAGGAAACGCACACTTCTACACACAAATTTTAATTCAAGCTTGCCGGCGGCAATTGATGTATTTCAGAGTTCTGACTCCATGCCAAGGCCTGTTGTCCCTACATCCTTCTTCAGACTCCATTACCCCTGTTTGCAGCATATCATTGACAAAACATCTTGCTGAATAAATCAGTCAGACTTTAATATCCTTGGTTTCATTCCTCTGCTTTAGATAGAAATCTCCTTCATAAGCCATTTTCTTTAAGATCCCTGAATGTCCATAATGACACCTTTAAATCCTAAATCTTCCTCGACAATGTTTTTGATTGAATTCTAAGCAGTCCCACTGCAAACATCTCATCCTACAAGCAAGAGGCAGAACTTTTCTTATGGCTTGAGTGGAGATTAGCAACTTGCCACTCCAATTTCTTGTCTTCTATCTTCATTTCATAGCACATGCTCCTTGCATCCAAGTTTAAAAGCAAGTTATAACATTCAGATACCCTGTTGTGCATTATGGGCAACCTTACCTTTATTGTTCATGCTAAATTATTAACCATAGGTTGGTATTCCCATCCTCTTTCCAAGAACATGACCTGCCTGCTCAACAACTGATATCTAAAGGAGATATGTATCTTGACAAGATGAAATAGACTATATCGATGCAGATGAATATCTAGCTTGCGTGAAAGAAATGGTAGAGCTACTATCTTGGTGTGAATTATCAATTAAAATACCACTTAATCCAGTTGAAGCATTGAGAATTGACATGAATTCGCTCATGACTGGTTTAGCCTAATGGTGCACTTTCTAGCATGCAAAATACAGGCGGGGTTAGATGGCTGTAGTTGGATTTGCAGGTCTACATTTGGATCCATAACACCATAAAATCTGACAATTCTAATGAATTCTGAAAGGGAATAGGAAACAATAAAATTTCATTTCCCAACATGAAATCTAACTGGGCTGCTTTGCCAAAAGCAGAATAAAGCAGTGCAATTTTCTATATGAGCAGGGGTTATTACTACGTCAACAATTGTTGTCATACGGAGCATCATTCATCTCTAAATGTATGCTGGATATAATGCTTAAACTGTCAAAGGCAAGGAATTTGTGTGAAAATTAGAATTTGTGCAAGATAAAAATTACTGAAAACAGCAAGCTGATAACTAAATACCTGC
>Ga0307518_10000028_pt1 | contig 98010 bp, 77 predicted proteins | sample 25_EM_MG_FD_203889 | JGI IMG/M metagenome (GOLD analysis project Ga0307518, IMG submission 203889) | Populus trichocarpa ectomycorrhiza microbial communities from riparian zone in the Pacific Northwest, United States - 25_EM | ecosystem: Host-associated > Plants > Roots > Unclassified | place...
ATGGTGAATTCTTCCCCGAAACTCGACGTCAGCCCGAACCCACCCTTGCCGAAGACGCGAAGTGAAGGACTGGTCATACGAAAATACGGTGGCTCGTCGCTGGCCACCCCGGAAATGGTGAACGACGTGGCCACCCAAGTGGCCGCGATCGCCGAAGCGGGAGATCGGGTGGTCCTGGTCGTATCGGCGATGGGGGACAGCACCGACCGGTTGATCGCGCTGGCGGGCGAGTTCGCCGAACCGCCCGCTCCCCGGGAGCTCGACCAGTTGATGGCCACCGGTGAACAGGTGTCCGCGGCGGTACTCGCCATGGCCCTGGCCGAGCGCGGGATCGAGGCCGTCTCGTTGTCCGGTGACCAGGCGGGGATCGAGGTCGCGGGTGAACCGGGCGCGGGGACCATCGTGCGGGTCGATCCCGGCAAGATCGTCGCCCGGTTGCGTGACGCGCGAGTCGTCGTGGTCGCCGGGTTCCAGGGGCGGACCGCCGACGGCGAACTGCTGACCTTGGGCCGAGGCGGTTCCGACACCACCGCGGTGGCGCTCGCGGCGGCGCTCGGCGGTTCCGAATGCGAGATCCGGACCGACGTGCACGGCGTTCGCACGGCCGATCCTCGGATCGTGCGGGACACCCGGGCGGTCCGGACGATCTCGTACGACGCCATGGTCGAGCTCGCCGGGCTCGGCGCCCGCGTGCTGCATCCCCGGTCCGTCGAGCTCGCGCGCCGTCACGGAGTGGCGGTGCGGGTGACGCATGCGTCGGACCCGGGCCCGGCGACCGTCGTGACGGCGGGCGAACCTTCGCTGGAAGGCACTCCCCGCGTCATCGGCATCGCCCACGAGCGCGACGTGCGGCTGGTCCGCGTCGAGGTTTCGGCCTCCGGCCCGGACCATTACGCGCGCGTCCTCGCGACGTTGGCGGCCTGCGGGGTACGTCCGGACAACCTGAGCTGGCCCGATCCCGGCGAACTGCGGTTCACCGTCCGGGGGAGCGAGCCGCTCGGCCTGCCGATCGCCCGGCTCGCGATGGAACTGGAGGCCCGCTCCACGGTCTTCGAGGACCTCGGCTCGGTTTCCGTGGTCGGCACCGCGCTGCTCGATCCGCCCGGATTCCTGCCCGAGTTGCTGCGGGTCCTCGCCGACCACCGGGTCACGGTGCCCGCGATGACGACATCGCAGTCGCGCCTCACCGCCGTGATCCCCGCTGACGCCGTCGACACGACCGTCCGCGCGCTGCACGACTCGTTCGGCTTGGCGGTGGACGGGAGATGAGCCCCTACGGACTACCGTCGGGCCAATTCACCACCGATGGGCTGGTCCTGACCTGCGACGGCCACGACCAGCGGGTTCGGTGGCGGGTCGGTGATCGGCTGGAGGAGTTGTACGAGCGGCTCTGCGACCGGTTGCGAGCCGACGGCCTCGGCGACCGCCTCGCGGTGGACGCCGCGGACGAGAAGCTCACGTTCGACGGCTTGGACGAGCAGGCCAATCGGCTCGCCAGGCACCTGCGAGTACACGGGGTGCGGCCCGGCGACCGGATCGGGTTGTTGTTCGACGAACCGGTTCATTCCTACGTGGCGATGCTCGCCGTGCTCAAGGTCAACGCGGCGTATGTGCCGCTGGACGCGGGTTTTCCGGACGACCGCTTGGCCTACATCGTCCAGGACGCCGGCGTCCGGCTCGTGGTGTCGACCGCCGCCCTGCGTGACCGGTTCGAGCGGGGCAGCGTCGAGGTGGTCTGTGTCGACGAGGACTCGGATCTCATCGCCGAGCTGCCGGGTGAGCGGCTCACCGCGGCCGAGAAGGGCGCTCCGGCCGACGAACTCTGTTACGTCGTCTACACATCCGGCTCGACCGGGCGGCCGAAGGGCGTGACGATCGACCACGCCTCGATCTGCAATTTCGTCCAGGTCGCCGCCGAGGTCTACGGCATCCAGCGCACCGACCGGGTCTATCAGGGCATGACGATCGCGTTCGACTTCTCGGTCGAGGAGATCTGGGTTCCGTTGCTGAGCGGCGCGACGCTCGTACCGAAACCCGGCGGCGCCGCCCTTGTCGGCCACGACCTCCTCGAATACCTGCGAGAGAACAAGGTCACCGCGCTGTGCTGCGTCCCGACCCTGCTGGCCAGCCTCGACGAGGACCTGCCGCTGTTGAGGTTCCTCCTGGTGTCCGGTGAAGCGTGTCCCGAAGACCTCGTGCGCCGCTGGTATCGCCCGGACAGACGGTTCCTCAACGTCTACGGCCCGACAGAGGCCACCGTCACCGCGACGTGGTCGGTGCTGCGGCCGGATCGGCCGGTCACCATCGGCGTGCCCCTGCCCACCTATTCGGTCGTCATCCTCGACCCGGACGAGCCGAGGGCGCTGGCCGCCGGCGAACTCGGCGAGATCGGCATCGCCGGGATCGGGCTCGCCGGCGGCTACCTCAACCGGGCCGACCTGACCGAGCGCGCGTTCATCCCGGACTTCCTCGGCATCCGGCACAATCCTTCCGAGCGCATCTACCGGACCGGTGACCTGGGCCGGATCACCCCGGACGGCGAGATCGAATACCACGGCCGGGCCGATACCCAGGTGAAGATCCGTGGCTACCGCGTCGAGCTCACCGAGATCGAATCGGTCCTCTTGCAGGTCCCCGGAATCGCCCAGGCGGTGGTCGAAACCCACCATCCGGAACCCGGCACCGTCGAACTGGTCGCCTACTACAGCCTGCGACGCGACCATGCGGACGTCGATCCCGGCGAACTCCGGCGTCGGCTGGCGGAACTGCTGCCGGGCTACATGGTGCCCGCCTATCTCGAGAAGCTCGACCACATCCCGCTGACTCCGGCGGGCAAGGCCGATCGCAAGCATCTCCCGGCGCCCAGCGGCCCGCGAAGAGCGGGAAGCGACGTCGGCTACGAGGCACCGGCCACCGAGACCGAACTCCGCTTGGCGGAGGCGTTGGGCGGTGTCCTCGGGATCGAGCGGATCTCGGTGACGGGGCACTTCTTCGACGACTACGGGGCCGACTCCTTGCTGCTGGCCAAGTTCTGCGCCGTGATCCGGGAACGCGGAGACCTCGCACCGGTGTCGGCCAGGGACGTGTACCTCAACCCCACCGTTCGAGGTCTCGCCGAGTCGACCGCCACTGCGGCCACCGTGACGGTCGCCCGTGCCGAAGAGCCACGCCGGGCATCGACCGTGTCGTACGTCCTTTGTGGAGTGTTCCAGCTCTTGGCCTTTCTGGCCTATGCCGCCGGTTCGGGCTGGATCCTGGACACGGGATTCGCCTGGATCTCCGCCGCGTCGGGGTTCGCCGAGAGCTACGCACGCGCCGCCGGACTCGGACTCGCCGTCTTCGTCATCCTGTCCGTGGTGCCGATCGTGGCGAAGTGGACGATCGTCGGCCGGTGGAAGCCGGGGGAGATCCCGCTGTGGAGCGTCGGCTACCTGCGCTTCTGGACGGTCAGGACCCTCGTCAGGTTCAGCCCGCTGATGCTGTTCATCGGTACGCCGCTGTACTCGTGGTACCTGCGGGCGCTCGGTGCGGACATCGGCAAAGGCGCCGTGATCCTGTCGCGGAACCCGCCGGTCTGCACCGATCTGTTCAGCGTCGGGGCCGGGGCGGTCATCCGGAAGGACGCGTACTTCTCGTGCTACCGCGCCAGGGCGGGGCGGATCCAGACCGGGCGGGTCACGCTCGGCGACAACGCCTTCGTCGGTGAGATGACCGTGCTCGACATCGGCACGGCACTCGGCTACGACGCGCAGCTCGGCCACTCGTCGTCGTTGAACGCCGGACAGTCCGTCCCCGACGGCGAAAGCTGGCACGGGTCGCCCGCCCGTCTCTCCACTGTGGACTACCGGGCGCTGGAAACTGTCCCGCGCGGCAGGCTCAGGCCGATCGTCTTCTGCGCGTCCAGCCTGCTGCTCCTGCTCTCGGTGACACTTCCCGTGACGTTGGGCGGGGCGGACGTGTTCGTCGACCGCTGGCTCACCACGACGACGGACTTCACGAGCTGGGCCTTCTATCGCGGCCGGATCGCCGACTCGGCGCTGCTGTACTTCGGGACGTTGCTCGCCGGGCTCGCGGTCGTCCTCACGATTCCGCGCCTGCTCGGCCTCTTCCTCCGGCCGGACCGCGTCTATCCGCTCTACGGCAGGCATTTCGCCATCCAGCGGCTGATCGCGCGGCTGACCAACATGCGTGCGTACACGTACCTTTTCGGCGACAGCAGCTACATCGTGTACTACCTGCGCGCGCTCGGGTACGACCTGTCGAAGATCCAGCAGACCGGATCCAACTTCGGGGTCGAGGTCAAGCACGAGACGCCGTTCCTCAGCACGGTCGGCACCGGGACGATGGTCTCGGACGGCCTTTCGATGCTCAACGCGGACTTCTCCGCCTCGTCGTTCCGCCTGCGCAGGACGTCCGTCGCACCGGAGGCGTTCCTGGGCAACGAGATCGCCTTCCCACCGGACGCGCGGGTCGGCCGGAACTGCCTGCTGGCCACCAAGGTCCTGGTTCCGCTGGACGGGCCGGTCCGGGAGAACGTCGGCCTGCTGGGGTCGCCCGCGTTCGAGATCCCCCGGACCGTCCGTCGTGACACCGGATTCGAGCACCTCGGCACCGGCGACGCGCTACGCCAGGGCCTGCTGGCGAAGAACCGCCACAACACCGTCACCATCGGGGTCTACCTGCTCGTACACTGGCTGCACCTGCTCGGAATCCTGCTGATCGGCGCGGCGGCCGGCGTCCTGCGCGAGCGGATCGGCCCGCTCGCGGTCGGCGGTGGCATCGTCGCGACACTGGTGTTCTCGGTCGCGTTCCTCATGGTGGCGGAACTCGCCGTCCAGGGCTTCCGGGCACTGCGGCCGAGGTTCTGCTCGATCTACGATCCGGTGTTCTGGCGGCACGAGCGGTTCTGGAAGCTCAGCCCCGCCCGCTATCTCGCGCTGTTCAACGGGACGGCGTTCAAGCCATTCCTGTTGCGGCGTCTCGGCGTCCGGATCGGACGCCGGGTCTTCGACGACGGCTGCGCGATCCCGGAACGGTCGTTGGTGAGCATCGGCGACGACTGCGTGCTCAACCTGCACACCGTCGTGCAAGGACATTCGCTCGAGGACGGCACGTTCAAATCCGACTACATCGACATCGGCGCGGGGTGCACCCTCAGCACCGGCTCCTTCGTCCACTATGGAGTGACGATGGCGGACGGGGCGATCGCCGAAGCGGACGCGTTCCTGATGAAAGGCACGACGGCCCCGGCCCGGACCCGCTGGTACGCCAATCCGGCGGTCGAACTCGGCACGGCGGAAGAGATCACCCCGGCAAGGAGGCTGCCATGACCCACACCCCCACGGCTCGCACGGCGCCCCGTGTCGAGGGCGCACTGCCCGGCCCGCGTTCGGCCGAGTTCCTCGAACACCAGCGACAGTGGGAATCCAGCGCGCGGGCGTACCCGCGGCACCTGCCGATCGCGATCGCGGGCGGCGCGGGGAGCTACCTGCGGGACATGGACGGGAACGTCTTCCTCGACTTCCTGGCGGGCGCGGGTGTGCTCTCCCTCGGCCACAACCATCCCGAACTGGTGCACGCGGCCACCGAACAGATGCACGTACTCACCCACGGCCTGGACTTCCCGACGCCGGCGAAACGCGAGTTCGTCGACGCCCAGCTGTCCATGCTGCCGTCGGGAATGCGCTCGCGGATGCGGATGCACTTCTGCGGCCCCGGCGGCGCCAACGCCGTGGACGCGGCGGTCAAACTGTGCAAGACCGCGACCGGACGCGGTGACCTGGTGTCCTTCCAGGGCGGGTTCCACGGCTCGAGTCACGCCGCGATGGCGTTGACCGGGCTCGTCGCCCAGAAACGGCCGATCGCCAACGGCGTGCCCGGCGTGCATTTCTTCCCGTACTCCTACTGCGCCCGGTGCCCGGTGGGGCTTTCTCCGGACACCTGCACGACCAACTGCGTCGGCCTGCTGGAACGGTCGCTGCGTGATCCCAACGGCGGCATCCCCCTCCCCGCCGCGGTGATCCTGGAAATGGTGCAGGGCGAAGGCGGGATCATCCCGGCGGACCGCGACTTCGTACGCCGCGTCCGCGCGCTGACCGCGGAGCTGGACATCCCGCTCGTCGTCGACGAGGTGCAGACCGGTTGCGGCCGCACCGGCACGTGGTTCGCGTTCGAGCACTACGACATCGAGCCCGACGTGATCATCGCCTCGAAGGCCCTGAGCGGGATGGGACTCCCGGTGGCGGTGATCTTCTACGACCAGCGGCTGGACGGCTGGGCGCCCGGTGCGCACACCGGGACGTTCCGGGGCAACCAGGCCGCGTTCGCCGCCGGCGCGGCGGCCGTCCGCATCGTCCGGCGTGACGACGTGCTCGGCAACGTCCGGCAGCGGGGGCGACAGCTCGCGCAACGGCTCGGCACCCTGCATGGCGACGTCTGGGTCCGCGAGGTGCGCGGCCTCGGCCTGATGTGGGGGATCGAGCTCGCCGATCCGCGCGATGGCCGCCCTGCCGGCGGATACGCCAGGGCTGTGCAGGCCTACGCGTTGCAGCACGGGCTGATCGTCGAACTCGGCGGCCGCGACGACAGCGTGATCCGCCTGATGCCGCCGCTCACCGTGACCGAGGAGGAGATCGACCTCGCGTGCGGGATCCTGCTGGACGCGATCGAGCGCTGTGGTCCGCCGCGGTAGGAAACCGCAGGTCCCGCCTCGTGAGTGGTAAGGACGGTTAGAACCGTCCTTACCACTCACGAGACCCGACCCACGCCCCGCCGCCGCCTTTGCTCGCTCCTGAAGTACGTGATGGCCCCCTTCACTGCGCTAGACGCAGTGAAGGGGGCCTTCACGTAGTTGGGAAGGTGTGAAGGTCGAGTTTCCTCGGCTGAGCCGAGGGAAGGGGTCCTTCACGCGCCACCCGCTGTGACTGCTGGGGCAAGTGGTGTCGTCGAGGCTTCGGGTGGTGGTCGCGTAGTCCGTGAAGGCCTCCTTGCCTACCTTCAGGGTAGGCAAGGAGGCCTTCACGGACCTTCGACCACCAGGCCACCGTCCAGTAGGTCCCTGAGAACACCATGTGGCGTGGGCGGGGTCTAGCAGGGGGTCGGATTCGCCGGGACCGTCCGGGTGTACGAGGTGTGCATCTGGTGACGGTCGCCTCAGGGGGAGCGACCAAAACTCCGGATACGGCCCGTGATCGATACCCGGCCGTTAGAGTGAACAGTCGCTGTAGTCGTCACCCTTGAGGAGTAGCAGTTCATGATCGCCGAGAGCGCGAACCAGCAGAGCGTGACCTTCCCGCAGGAAGCTACGCCGATCTTCGACCTGGTCGCGAAGATGGTGTCGCGGACGCAGGCCGAGGACGAGCACGAATTCGATCGCGAAGCCGGTCTCGCGACCTCGGTGTAGCTTCCCGCGCCGACAGGTCATTCGGGCGGCGTACCTGCGTGGCTGCGGAGTTCCGCGGCCGTACGGCGGGCGTGGGCCAGGCCGTCGAGTATCCATTGCGGGGGCTGACGGTCGTTGGTCGCGATCCGCTCGTAGGCGGCGACGAGCCGTTCCGCGATCTTCAGCCGGGCCTCCACGGCCGTCGGCTCGGGGTCGCTCTGCTCGGCCGGGATCGTGACCAGGGCGAGGTGTCCGGTCGGGGACTCGGCGGGTGGGTCAGACCGCTGCTCCGGGGTAGGCAGCCGTCGAAGGCGGAGAATCGCCTGCTCGGTGTGTCCCGGCACACCCTGCTCACGGGAGCCCTGCGCGGGGAAGGGATCCGCCCGGAACCGCGCGACCGAGGGCCAGTATCGGGTTCGCGCCGACTTCGGTGTCTCCCCGTCGAGCCCGCACGCGATCTCCTGCCACGTCTTCCCGTCGAGCCGTGCGGCGACCACCGCCGCCTCGACGATCTGCTGCGCCATCCCGATCAGGCCGGAATGGTCCGGTGGGGAGGCCGCGTCCACCCTGGCGGCGTTCGCCGCGAGATCGGCCAGTTCCGCCGCGCGCGCGGCGAGGACCAGATGGGCCCGCGTGGCCGCGGCGGGGATGGTGTGGCGTGTGGTCACCGTCCGCTCCTCGGGGCAGGCCGGAGGCTCGACAAGAGGCTCGCGGAATCCCGCATGCCGTGACTCACAGGTGTTCTCACCTTCTCTGATATGCAGACTTGCATAAATATGCAATTTATGGCTGTGCGGTGGCGCTCAAGAACCGCGATTTGTGCCCTGATCGGGTGTGGTCGCACCCGTTCTGTGTGAGGTGACGTTCGGTCGCCCTTGTCGTCGGGCACGATCAGGGAGGTGCGGACGGCCGGCTCTGCGGGGAAGGGATGCCGATGAACAGCCCCCTGTATCAGGCGACGGCGGAGTTCTTCAAAACGCTGGGTCACCCCGTCCGGATCCGGGTGCTCGAACTGCTCAGCGAGCGCGACCATCACGTCTCGGAGCTGCTGGCCGACCTCGGTATCGAGCCCGCCAACCTGTCCCAGCAGCTCGCCGTCCTGCGCCGGGCCAATCTGGTGGTGCCGCGCAAGGACGGCACGACCGTCTCCTACTCCCTGACCAGTCCGTCGGTGGCCGAACTGCTCGCCGTCGCGCGCGGGATTCTGACCGGGGTCATAACCGGCCAATTGGAACTGCTCGACGATCTGCAGAATTCCACCGGTGCGGATTCGGGCTGAATAGCGCCGATCGTCATTTGTTTTCCTTGCCGGAATCGGTGTTCCGCCCGCTCAGTTCGGAATTGTCTTCGCCGTCCTGGGGGAGCGTGTCATTTCCGCCGGCCGCCCTCCTCGTCTCCTCGACCAGGGAGTCGAAGATGGGGGTTCCGCACAGCTCCACATGGTCCTCCGTCGCGCCGGTCCTCGTGCCCGGTCATCTTGCCCCGGAACGGCTTCTTCGATCCAGTTCCGCCGGGCAATGCACTCGATTGAGCTCACCCTCAGGGGTGAGCTATTCATCGCGGCGAAAAGGAAGTGCAGGGCAAGGCACTTTGATTCCACATTTCCTTCGCGGGCGAGAGAAAAGGATTGCTCGCCGTCTTGTGGCTGGTCAGCGATGGGCGGAGAACTCGACCCGGTAGCGGGTCGGCGTCGTGCCGAGCGCGGTGGCGAAGTGTTCACGAAGCCGGGCGGGCGTGCCGAAGCCTGATTGCGCGGCCACGGCGTCGACGCCGAGCGCGGTCGTCTCGAGCAGGTGCCGCGCCCGCGCGAGACGTTGCGCGACAAGCCAGTGGTGGACGGTGGTCCCGGTGCGGGCGCGGAACGAGCGGGTGAACGTACTGCGGCTCATATGCGCTCGGGCGGCGAGGCCGTCGATGCTGTGCTGTGTGCCCAGATGAGCCCGTGCCCAGCTCATCACCTCGGCGAGCGGATCCTCTTCCGCGGCGGGCACGGGAAGCTCGATGAACTGGGCCTGGCCGCCGGGACGGTGCGGCGCCGCGACGATCCGCCGGGCGACGCGGTTGGCGACGACCTGGCCCGCCGTGCGGGCGAGCAGGTGAAGGCAGGTGTCGATCCCGGCGGTCGCACCGGCTCCGGTCACGACGTCGCCTTCGTCGACGTACAGCTCCTCGGGGCGCAGCTCGACCGACGGGAAGCGTCGCCGGAAGGTTTCGACCCATTTCCAGTGGGTCGTCGCGGCGCGGCCGTCGAGGATGCCGGCGTCCGCGAGGGCGAAGACCCCCAGGCAGAGCCCGACGACGAGGGCTCCGCGTTCGTGCGCGGTCCGCAAGGCGGCGGACACGGGCGCGGGCGTCGAGGTTTCCGGCGCCGACCACCACGGCACGACGACGATGTCGGCGTCCGCCAGAGCTTCGAGACCCGCGGAGACGTCGATCGTGTATCCGGCGCTCGTGGTGAGCCTTCCCGGTTCGACGGCGACGACCGTGAGCGGCCACGGCTCCATGTCGCCCGCCGGGGATTCCGGGCCCCACACGAGCGACGGCACGGCGAGGTGGAACGGGCTGATCCCCTCGAACGCCAGGACGGCCACTCTCGGAGCGCTCATCGATCCCTCTTCCCGCGAATGTCGGCCGATCTCGACCATGGCTGACCCGAATCCGTATCTCAGTATCGAATCGGGTCAGCCAAGATGGTAGCCGTACCGACGGAAAGCGAAGGAAACACGATGACCAGCACCACTCTCCGCGAAATCAGCACCCTGCCGACGACCCCGGCGGCGCTCTCGGACTCGACGGTGATCCTCGTCGACTACCAGAACACCTACACGCGCGGCGTGATGGAACTCGATGGCTGGGAAGCGGCGCTCGACGAAGCGGCCACGTTGCTGGCGCGCGCCAGGGCGGCGGGCGCGACGGTCATTCACGTCGTGCACGACGGGGGCGAGGGCAGCCCGTACGACCTCCAGCAGGACATCGGCCGGATTCACGAGCGTGTCGCCCCAGCTCCGGGCGAGGAGGTCGTGGTGAAGACCGCGCCGAACTCGTTCGTCGGAACCCGGCTGGGGGAATTGGTCGACGCCGCCGGGCACCAGGACGTCGTCGTGGCCGGGTTCATGACCCATATGTGCGTCACGTTCACCGCGGAGGGCGCGTTCCTGCGCGGGAACAGCCCGACCGTGGTGGCCGCCGCCTGTGCCACGCGCCCGCTGCCGTCCGTCGCCGGTCCGGTGACCGCCGCGGAACAGCACCGCGCGGCGCTCGCCACGATCGGTGATCTCTACGCGGTCGTCGTCGGCTCTTCGGCCGAGCTCGGCTAGGACCTGCGAGGCGGCAGCCGCACGTGGATCATGAAGGTGTTGCCGCCGCCGAAGTATCGAAGGGGTCCTGATGGCCAAGCCCAACGTCGCCGAGCAGTTCGTCCAAGTCCTGGTTCAGGCCGGGGTGGAACGGATCTACGGCGTGGTCGGAGACAGCCTCAACCCCATCGTCGACGCCATCCGCCGGACGCCGGGTATCGAATGGGTGCACGTGCGCAACGAGGAGGCCGGCGCGTTCGCGGCGGCGGCCGAGGCCCAGCTGACCGGACGGCTCGCGGTATGCGCCGGCAGCTGCGGTCCCGGCAACACCCATCTGGTGCAAGGACTTTACGACGCGCACCGCACGGGTGCCCCGGTTCTCGCGCTCGCTTCGCATATCCCGTCCGGTCAGATCGGGACCGGGTTCTTCCAGGAGACCCATCCGGAACGGCTGTTCGTCGACTGCAGTGGTTATTGCGAGCAGATCAGCAGGCCCGCCCAGATGCCGAGGGTGCTGCGGATCGCCATGCAGCACGCGTTGTCCCGCGGCGAGGTGTCGGTGCTGGTGTTGCCTGGGGACGTCGCGCACCTCGACGCCGTCGCGCCCACCGGGAACGGGGCGCCGGTCACCGAGCACGGGACGGTCATGCCACCCGAGCCGCAGGTGGCCCGGCTCGCCCAGTTGATCAACGACGCCGAGACCGTCACCTTGTTCGCCGGTGCCGGGGTGCGCGGCGCGCACGCCGAGGTGATGGAGCTGGCCGGGACCGTGCAGGCACCGGTCGGCCACAGCCTGCGCGGCAAGGAGTGGATCCAGTACGACAATCCGTTCGACGTAGGAATGAGCGGCCTGCTCGGCTACGGCGCCTGCTACCGGGCCATGAACGACGCGGATCTGCTGATCCTGCTCGGCACCGATTTCCCTTATGACTCCTTCCTTCCCCAGGCGCGGACCGTGCAGATCGACCACGACGCGACCCGGCTGGGCCGTCGCACCCCGCTGGAACTGGCGGTGCACGGCGACGTGCGGGAGACCCTGCGGGCCGTGCTGCCGCTCCTGCGCCGCAAGTCCGACCGCACGTTCCTGGACCGGATGCTGCGTGATCACTGCAAAACGCTGGAACAGGTCGTCGACGCCTACACCCGCAACGTCGAGCGGCATGTGCCCATCCATCCGGAGTTCGCCGCCGACCTCCTCGACGAACTCGCCGCGGACGACGCGATCTTCACCGTCGACACCGGGATGTGCAACGTGTGGGCCGCCCGGTACCTCACACCCAACGGACGCCGCCGGGTCATCGGGTCGTTCCTGCACGGCACCATGGCCAACGCCCTGCCGCACGCCATCGGCGCGCAGTTCGCCTATCCGGGACGCCAGGTCGTGTCGATGTCCGGCGACGGGGGACTGGGCATGCTGCTCGGCGAACTGCTCACCGTGGCGTTGCACGACCTTCCAGTCAAGATCGTGACGTTCAACAACTCCTCGCTCGGCATGGTGAAGCTGGAGATGCTGGTGGACGGCCTTCCCGACTACCAGACCGATCACCGCCCGGTGGACTTCGCCGCCATCGCCAGTGGCGCGGGACTGCGTGCCGAGCGGGTGACCGATCCGACCCGGCTGCGGGCGGCGCTCAAGGAGGCCTTGAGTCACGACGGCCCCGCGCTGGTGGACGTCGTGACGGACGCGAACGCCCTGTCCGTCCCGCCGCATATCACCGCCGGTCAGCTCGGCGGATTCGCCTTGGCCGCGAGCAAGGTCGTGCTCGAAGGCGGGGTCGGCCGGATGATCGACCTCGCCCGGGCCAACCTTCGCAACATCCCGCGGCCGTGAGACCGCCCGCTCAGCGCAGCGGGCGGAACGTGGCGCGCAGGTCTTCGATCCACGCTTCCGGGTTTTCCCACGGTCCGAAGTGGCCGCCCTTCTCGTGGACGTTCACCTGCCGCACGTCGCCGTAGACGTGACCGGCCGCTTCCTTGAACGCGGCGACGCGGCGTTCGCGGTCGTGGGCTCCCGGCGGCGCGGCGTCGCCGAGGTGGAAGGTGAAACCGGCAGGCGCCTCGACGGCCGGGGTCCGGTCGTGCGACGGCCGCCACGGATGCCGGTTGACGTTCTTGTAGGCGCGGATCGACGAGCCGATGGCTTGGTTGACCCAGTAGATCGTCGCGTTGGTGAGGATGTGGTCGACCGGATAGGAGTCCTCGAAGACCCCGTTCTGGTCGCTCCACTTCTTCCACCGCTTGAGAATCCACGCGAGCATCCCGACCGGAGAGTCGTTCAGGCCGTGCGTGATCGTCTGCGCGTCGAGCATATGCGTCGCGACGTGGGCAACGTAGGTGTCGACGAAGTTGACCATGTCCGGCAGTCCGTCGATCGGCGCGCCGCCCGTGAGATCCCAGTGGCGCTCACCCTGGAAGATGGTCAGCGGCATCTCGTTGCCGAGGTGGATGCCGTGGAGCGAGCCGGCGTACTTGTGACCGAGCTGCGCCCCGACCAGCGCGCCGTAATCGGCCGCACCGACCCCGAAGCGCCGGTGGCCGAGCACATCGGTCATCAGCGTGTGGAACCGGTCGGCCATGCTGACGAAGTTCTCCTTGCCGTTCGTCAGCGGCGTGGAGAACGCGAAGCCGGGCAGCGAAGGGACGATGACGTCGAAGGCGTCCGCGGCGTCGCCGCCGTGCGCGCCCGGGTCGGCGAGCGGACGGATGACCTTGCTCCAGTCCCAGAAGGTCCACGGCCAGCCGTGCATGAGCAGCAACGGGATCGGCGCGGGGCCCTTCCCCGGCTCGCGGATGAAGTGCACCGGGGTGCCGTCGACGTCGACGCGATGATGCGAGTACTCGTTCAACCGGGCTTCGACGGCTCGCCAGTCGAAACCGTCGGCCCAGTACTCCACGATGGGCTTGAGATAGGCGGTGCTCAGTCCGAAGGCCTCGTCTTCGTTGTCCAGGTCGGGTGCGAACCTGGTCGCTTCGAGCCGCCTCCGGAGGTCGTCGAGGACGTCCTGCTCGACATCGATGACGAACGGTTCGAGGGTCATGATCGGTTCTCCTTGTCCGGATGGTTCCAATCCAGGCGGAGCCTGGTGATGCGAAGTTCGGCGATGAGCCAGCGGTCGTCCGACCGGGTGAAGCGCACCCGGTAATGGCCGTAGCCGTGCATTTCGCCGTCGTGCGGTGTGGTGACGATGTCCTCCATGGCCCAGACGCCTGCCGCCGAATCGGGCGACTCGATGTCGATCTCGCTGGAGAACAGGTGGTGTACCAGTACGGAGTCGGACTGGTTGCGGGCTTTGAGCCGGTCGGCGATCTCGTCGCGGCCGGTCATCCGCGCTTGGATCGATCCGTCCACTGTGGAGGCGATGAACGGCGCGTCGGGCGTGAACAGGGCCGCGAGGTCGTCCCATCGATGATGATCGGCGCGGTAGACGTAGCGAGCCATCACGCGTCGCACGTCCTCCACCGCCACCAATCGGGCGAGGTCGTCCATCGGCTTTCCTTCGGTCGGTGAGGTTGACCCGGCCGAGGATGCCGACGAAAAAATGGACCGGCAAGTACAGTTTCCCGAGGTGGGTTCTGTACTTGCCGGTCCATTTTTTCGGACCTACGTTGGCCCCATGCACGCGATCCACATCAGCGAATACGGCGCTACGCGGAACGGCTCGCCATCCCGGCGCGTGGCCCCGTACATCGGCGGTCGCTACGCCCTCGCCGATGCGGCGCGGGCGCACCGGGACATCGAGTCCCGTCGCACTTCGGGGAAGCTGCTGCTGATGCCGTGATGACGGCGCGGACCGGACACGGGACAATGGACCGCCGAGTACATTCTGGGAGGCTCTCGTGCTCACGAAGAAGGGCGCCGCGACGCGGCAGCGGATCATCCAAGCCGCGGCGGACGAGATCCGTGAGCACGGCGTCAGAGCGGCGACCCTCGACGACATCTGCCGCCGCAGCGGAACGGGCAAAAGCCAGCTGTTCCACTACTTCCCGGAGGGCAAGGAACAGCTGCTCCTCGCCGTGGCCGAATGGGAGGCCGGGCAGGTGATCGAGGATCAGCAGCCCTACCTCGGGCGGTTGACCTCATGGGAGGCGTGGGGGAAATGGCGCGACGTGGTCGTCCGGCGATACCGGCGGCAGGGGGTGCACTGCCCGCTCGGAGTGCTGATCACCGAGATCGGCAGGCACACTCCGGCCGCGCAGGCGGTCACGAGGCAGCTGCTGGAGCAGTGGCAGCGTCAGGTCCAGGCGGGCATCGAGGACATGAGGGACAGCGGGGCCATCCGCCGTGACGTCGACCCGGTCCGCGCCGCGGCCGCGTTGATCACCGCGATCCAGGGTGGCGTGACGATCCTGATGTCCACGGGATCCGCGGACCACCTCGAAGCGGCGCTCGACCTTTACCTGGACCATTTGCGCGGCTGACGCCGTCCACTGTGGATGGTCAGGCTCGGCCGGTGCCCATTCCGCGCCAGAGCAGGTCGAGGAGGCTCGCGACGTCGCTCCGCCATTCGCCTTTCGGATCGAGGTAGAGCAGACCGCCCAAGCCGCGCAGGACGGTCTCGGGGGCCAGGTCCGCGCGGACGGTGCCCGCGTCGACATTGGCCCGCAGCAAGGTGGAGACCGCCCGGACCATGTCCTGATAGGCCCCCGCCGGCAGCTCTCCGCGTGAGGCCCCCGCGGCGCGCAAGGCGTCGGCCAGGCCGCGTTTGGTCATCATGTAGTGCGCCAGGTGGTCGGTCGTCCACACGCGGAACGCCTGTTCCGGCGGGTACTTCTCGAGCAGGCTGGGCACGATCTCGACGAGCTGGCGCACCTCGCGCCGGTACACGGCCAGGATGAGCGCTTCCGGGGTGGGGAAGTGCCGGTACACCGTGCCGACGCCGACCTCGGCCTGCTTCGCGATGGCATTGAAGGAGACCTCGCCGGAGCAGGCCAGTGACTTCGCGGCGGTGGCGAGGATGCGCTCGTGGTTGCGCCGGGTGTCCGCACGCCGGGGATTGACCGAACCCGTCGTCATCTGCCCTCCTGTCCGCCGATCCCGTTCCCCGGTGAATGTAGCCGAGGAGACCGGAAAACCTGGAGCGGCTCCAGGAGTGGACATCGACCTTGCCGGGCGGATCGCGATCCGCTAACTTGAATCGAAGCGGATGAATATCCGTTTCGAATCACGAACAGACTCCCACCACCTCAACCTACGCCGTCCGGGCCGCGGCCCGGACGATCTGCGGAAAGAGTTTCAGTGGACATCTCACTCGAAGTCAATGGCAGGACGGAACACCTGAGTGTCGATCCCGGGGTGACCCTGCTGGACACACTGCGAGAGCGGCTCGCCGTCACGGGGCCGAAGAAGGGCTGCGACAGGGGGCAGTGCGGCGCCTGCACGGTGCACGTCGGCGGACGGCCGGTGCTGTCCTGTCTCACCTTGGCCGCCACCGTGAAACAGCCGGTGACCACGGTCGAAGCACTGTCCACTGAGGACGGTCTGCATCCGGTGCAGCAGGCGTTCGTCGACCAGGACGCCCTCCAGTGCGGATTCTGCACCTCCGGGCAGATCATGTCGGCGGTCGCCGCCGTCGAGCAGGACGTCGAGGACGTCCGCGAGTTCATGTCCGGCAACCTCTGCCGGTGCGCGGCGTACCCGAACATCATCGCGGCGGTCGAACAGGCGAGGAGGGCCGATGCGTCCCTTTGAGCTGCTCGCACCCGAGACCGTCGAAGACGCGGTCGCTTCGCCCGGCACCTTCCTCGCGGGCGGCACCACCCTCGTCGACCTGATGAAACTGAACGTCCTGACCCCGCGACAGGTCCTGGACATCAACGCGGTACCGCTGCGCGGTATCGACACCGCCGACGGCCTCCGCTTCGGCGCGTTGGAGCGGATGGGCGACATCGCCGGACACCCCGGCGTGTACCCGGTGATCTCCCGGGCGCTGCTGCTCAGTGCGTCCCAGCAGATCCGGAACATGGCCAGCATCGGCGGAAACCTCATGCAGCGCACGCGCTGCTCGTACTTCCGTGATGTCGCCATGCCGTGCAACCGGCGGGTGCCGGGCAGCGGCTGCCCGGCGATCTCGGGTGCCAACCGGATGCACGCGGTGCTGGGCACGAGCGATGCGTGCGTGGCGACCCACGCCAGCGATGTCGCCGTCGCCCTGGTCGCCCTCGACGCGCGGCTCCGGCTGGTCAGCGAGACCGGGACCCGCACCGTCGAGCTGGCTTCGTTCTATCGGCAACCCGGTGAGACCCCCGAGGTCGAGACCGATCTGCGGCCCGGCGAGCTGATCGCCGAGGTGGTGGTCCCTCGCCTGGACTGGGCGTCGAACTCCACCTACGTCAAGGTGCGCGACAGGCAGTCCTACGAGTTCGCGCTGTGTTCCGCTGCCGTCGCGCTGCGGGTCGAGGACTCGCGCATCGTCGACGCCCGGGTCGCGGCGGGCGGTGTGGCGACCGTGCCGTGGCGGCTGCCCGCCGTCGAGGAGGCCCTGCGGGGCGCACCCGCGACCGTGACCGCTTTCGAAGAGGCGGCGTCGCTGGCCGCCGAGGGCGCGCGCCCGCTGGCCGCGAACGCGTTCAAGCCGTCGTTGCTGCGGCGCACCATCGTCCGCGCCCTGCTCGAACTGACCGAAGGGAACCACTCATGACCAGCAGGGTGGACGGGCCGCTGAAGGTCACCGGCCGGGCCGAATACGGGGCGGACCACACCTTTCCCGGACTGGTCCACGGCTACGTCGTGCTGAGCACGATCGCCCACGGCGAGATCGACCTGATGGACGTCACGGCGGCGAAGGACGCTCCGGGCGTGGTCGGTGTGTACACGCCGTTCGACACGCTGCAGTTGCACACGCCCGCGACGCCGTTCATGGGTGAGACCTGGGTTCCTTTGCAGGACAAGGAAGTCGCCTACTACGGCCAGCCGATCGGCTTCGTGGTCGCCGAGACGTACGAGCAGGCGCGTGACGCGGCGATGCTGGTCGAGGTCTTCTATCAGCCCCGGCCTGCTGTGACTTCGCTGCAGGACGGTCTCGCCTCGGCCGAAGATGCGCCTGACGGGAGGGGCGGCCCATCGTCCCTCGCGATCCTCGCCGACGGTGTCGAGTCGATCGAAGACGCGCTCGCGGAGAGTCCGGTGGTCGTCGAGGCCACGTACACCACCGCGACGCAGAATCATGCCGCGATGGAACCGCATTCCGCGGTCGCGGTCTGGGGTCCCGACGGTCTCACGATCCACAGCGGCAACCAGGGTTCCGACCTGCAGGCGGCGGAGCTGGCGATGGCGCTGGGCGTGGAGCCGTCCGAGGTGCACGCGGTGAACCCGTTCGTGGGCGGTGCGTTCGGCGGCAAGGGGCACACGTCCACCCCGGCGTTCCTGGCCGCGGCGGCGGCGAGGGCGCTGGGCAGGCCGGTGAAGGTCGTGCTCAGCCGGGAACAGGTCTTCACCGCGACCGCGGGCCGCGCCGCGACGGTGCAGAAGGTCTCCCTCGGCGCGGAACACGACGGCACGCTCAACGCGCTCCAGCACGACTCGTGGTGCAGCACGCCCATGGACCGGTCGTTCGTCGAGCCGACCTCGCACGGCACTTCGCGCGAGTGGTACGCCACCCGCAACCTGGCCATCAGCCAGAAGATGGTGCCGCTCAACATCCCGCCGACCACCTTCATGCGGGCGCCGGGGGAAGCACCCGGGTCTTTCGCGCTGGAAAGCGCGATCGACGAACTCGCGGTCGCGCTGCGCATGGACCCGATCGAGCTGCGGCAGCGGAACAACTCGACCGCTCCGCCCGGCAAGGATCTGCAGTGGTCGAGCAAACACCTCGACGAATGCTTCCGGATCGGCGCGGCGCGGTTCGGCTGGGCCGATCGCTCACCCGAAGGGCGGACCGACGGCGACTGGCTCGTGGGCATGGGTACGGCCACCGCCATGTTCCCCGCGCTCCGGTTCCCGGCCACGGTCGAGATCACCCTGCTGCCCGACGACACGGCCTCCGTGGCGACCAGCGGGGCCGACCCGGGGACGGGCCTGCTGACCGTGCTTTCCCTGGTCGGCGGGGAGTCGCTCGACATCTCGCCGGATCGGGTCAAGCCGCGGCTCGGTGACTCGCGCCTGCCGTCCGGAGGCATGTCCGGCGGTTCGACGGCGACCGCGAGCGCCGGGACGGCCATCATGATCGCCGCAGCCAAGGCGATCGACGAACTGCTGGCCCTGGCGACGGCCCCGGGCGCGCCGTTCGAAGGCATGGAGGCCGCCTACGAGGACGGTCGCGTACAGGCCGGTGAGCGGACGATGACCTTCGGGGAGCTGTTGCGGGCTCTGGACAAGCCTGCGCTGTCCGTGACCGGTTCGTCGGCGCCCGGCGAGGAGCTGACGAAGCATTCGTTCAGCTCGTTCGGCGCGCAGTTCTGCGAAGTCCGCGTGCACAAGTGGACGCGCGAGATCCGGGTGTCACGCATGCTCGGGGTGTTCGACGCCGGCCGGATCATCAACCCGACGGCGGCGCGGAGCCAGATCGTCGGCGGCATGATCTGGGGTGTCTCGGCCGCTCTGCACGAGGGGCTGGAGATCGAAGAGAACGGGCGATTCGCCAACGGGGATTTCGCGAGCTACCTGATCCCGGTGAACGCGGACATCCCCGAGGTCGACGTCCACTTCGTCGAGTACCCGGACACGTTGCACAACGCTGTCGGTGCGAAGGGACTCGGCGAGATCGGCACCGTCGGGATGGCGGCGGCGGTCGCGAACGCCGTCCACAACGCCACCGGGATCCGGGTGCGGCACATCCCCATCCTGATCGAGGATCTCCTCGACGAAGGGTAGACGTCCGCTGGTACGCCGTGCCGCGAAAGCCACTTTCGCAACGTTGAACGTTGCGAAAGTGGCTTTCGCAACCTGTACTCCCAGGCCGGTTTGACTGTCCAAAGTGGAGAAAGCGGCCGGCGAAAGTCCATATCCTCCCTCGAATTGACAATTCCGGCGCGACCGAACGGTGGTTGCGCCGGTCTTCGGCGTGGCCAGACTGGAGATCGGGGACACGGGGCGGGAGCGGAGGAGGACGGATGAGGCTCGACAGAAAGGCGGCCGCCGTCGTGGCGGCCGTCGTGCTGATGACGCCGTTGGCGGGCTCGGCGTCCCTGGCCGGGGATCTCCGCGAAACGAAGCGACCCGCACCGGCCTGTTCGCCGGGTACCACGGTGACGACCGATGACGGCCCGGTGTGCGGTGTCGCCGGCGCCGCGGTCACGTCGTGGCAAGGGATCCGTTACGCCGCACCGCCGACAGGCGAATTGCGGTGGAAGCCGCCGCGGCGGCCCACCCCGTGGACCGAGCCGTTCGTCGCGACCTCCGAGGGAACCCAGTGCGCACAACCGGCCGGTGCCGGGCCGGGCTCGGACGACGAGGACTGCCTCAACCTGACCGTCCGGGTACCTGCCAAACGCGGCCCCGGTCCGCTCGCGGTGATGGTGCAGCTCCACGGCGGCGGGTTCCTGTTGTGGAAACCGCAGGACGCGAGCCGCCTGGTGACGGCGGGGAACGTGATCAGCGTGGAGGTCAACTACCGGCTGGGGATCTTCGGATTCCTGGCCCACGAGGCGTTCGGCGCGCAGGCCGGAAACTATGGACTGCAGGATCAGCAGGCCGCGTTGCACTGGGTTCGGCGCAACATCTCGCGGTTCGGCGGCGACCCGCGCAACGTGACGATCTACGGTGCTTCCGCCGGCGGATCGAGCGTCTGCGCCCACACCGTCTCACCCGCCTCGGCGGGGTTGTTCCAGCGCGGTATCAGCGAAAGCGGCGAGTACAACTCGCTGCTCGGCGTCGACACCGTGTGGCAGGCACAGGACTGCAAAGCGAAGCTGCCCACCGAAGCGCAGGCTCAACGCACCGGGGCTCGGTTCGCCACCGCTGTCGGCTGCGGCGAAATCGCCGAAGCGGCCGCATGCCTGCGTAAGACGCCTGCCGCGGTGTTGCTCAAGCAGGCGGATCACGGGAGGAACCCCGACAACGGGACGGTCGCGCCGATCGTGGACGGGAAGACCTTGCCGATGTCGCCGGGGGAGGCCTTCGCCACCGGGCGCGTCAACGACGTCGCGCTGATGCACGGGGTCGCCCGCGACGAGACCCAGCTGCCGTCCGCCTCGACTCCGGCCGACTACGAGAAACTGGTGCGCCAGCAGTACGGCGAGCACGCCGCGGCGGTCCACCGCACGTATCCGCTGACCCGGTTCCCCGCGCCCGCCCCGTTCCTCGCCTTCCGGACGATCGTGGCGGACTCCAACTCGGTCTGCCCTTCGATGCTCGACAACGAACGGCTGGCCCGGCGCATCCCGGTCTTCGCCTACCAGATGGACGACACGGACGTCCCGCCGCAGTTCTTCCTCGATCCCACGAAACCGAACGGCGCCTATCACATCGCCGAATGGCGCCTGCTGTTCCCGGACGGGGTCGAGCTCGCTCCGAATCAGCAGGTCCTGTCCGACCAGCTCGTCGCGCAATGGACCGGGTTCGCGCGTACCGGTGATCCGACCGTGGACGGCACTCCTCGTTGGGATCGTTACACCGACGGGAATCCCGTCGTCATGTCACTGAACGCCGCGGGCGACAGCAGGCTCACGACCGATATCCCGCGTCAGCATCATTGCGGATTCTGGAGGAAGCTGACCCCGTTCGCCGAAGGGCGCTGACCGGAAGCCGGGTATCGAAGGGGTTGCCCCCGGTCGCGCTCCGCCACCGGATCCGGGTCCGGTCTGGGCCGATTCGGGGGTACCACGACGATCCCGCACCCCCGGTCGGTGGATTCGGGCGGCACCCGCTGGTCTTCACCCCGGTCGCGGACCACAATCGTCCCCCTGTGCGTGCACTGACGGTGGGGAGGATCGGATGTCGCGCCCACCGGCGGCCGTCGTCGTGTCGATGGTCATCCTGCTCGCCGTCGCCCTGCCGGCGTCGGCGCAGCAGGACGCCATCCCCTCGCAAGTTCACCCAGGCTCGGCTCACGACGTCGTCAAGTACGGCGTGGCCGCCGACGAAGGCTGCATGCTCTACTTCGGCGGGCAGCCCAGCGCTCCGTGTTCAGGTGCGAGCCGGGGGCCGCTCCGTGGCAAGCTCACGGTCGCCGCCGGGCAGCCACCTGGCCCGACCGAGCTCGATTGTCAGCCGTGCCACCGGGTGGGTGCCCCTCCGACGTCGACCCGGAGGCCGCCCACCACCACTTCGACCGGGCCGGTGACCACGAGCGAATCCCCGGTCACGAGCCCGCCCACCACGTTCACCAGCCCGATCGTCGAAGAGTCGTCACCCAAGCCGTCGGCCGGGTACGCGAGGCGACCCGCGGGCACACGGATCCACCTCGCGACCGTCACCGTACTGGCCGCACCCGGGGTGGACGAGCCGACGCAGTCCGTGGAGAACACCACGCTTCTCGACCTCGCACCGCGGACGTGGCTCGCGATCCTCGCGGGTCTGCTGCTGGCCGCGGCGGCGCTCGCCGGGCTGCGTTTCGTCCGTCGCCGTATGGACAAGCCACCGCCCCCTCAGCCGCCGACCGGGCTGCCGGAACCCGGAATCCGGCCCGTTCGCGTCGGTATTGCCGACCTCGCCGGAGGTCCGGCGCCATCGGACATTCCGTTGACTCCGGACACCGGATACGTGCTGTGGGTGGGCATCGGCGAACTGCCGGGCGCGGACGCGAGCAGAGAGGTGCCTCTCGACGTCGTGGTCTTCGACAGCACCCCGGCCGGGCTACGACCGATGGTCGCGGGGACGCCGAACCGGCGCGTCCGGCTGGGCGCGGGGGATGCCGGACGCGTCGTGTTCGACCTCCGTACTCCGGCGCGTTCGGCGCGGAGGAGGCTGCGGGTCGGGCTGTATTGCCGTGGCGTCCTGTGGCAGTCGTTCGCAGTCGAGGCGGACGTCGGCTGGCCGGAGGAAGGCGGCGGCTGGCGGGCGGAGCGGGACTACGTGACGGGCTACGGGCTCGATCCGTCCCTTTTGGACGCTGCCGCGCCGCACGCTCTGAGCATCATGGTCAATCACAACACCGCCGACGAGCACGGGATCCATGTCTTCTTCGCCGACGGTGCGGTGCCGATGGCCGCGGGGATCCCGGCGGCGCATCTGGATCGCCTGCAAGGCCGCGCCCGTGACCTGTACCGGCGGCTCGAAGCGGCGCAGGGATCGCTCGACTCCGCGCTCGGGGCTCTGGCGTTGCACGGCCGGAACGTCTACACCGCGATCCGGCCGCGGATCGACCCGGCGCTCGTGCGGGCCGGGCTGGATCCCGTGCCGCTGTGGCAGCGCCTTCGGGACCGGGTTCGCGTGCAGGTGATCTGGCCGGACGGCTGCGCGCAGCCCCTGCCCGCCGCGATCGTCTACGACTTTCCCTTGGCCGAGGTCGGTTCGGCCGAACTGCGTGCCTGTCGCGCGTTCTTGGACGACTTGAACGCCCGCGTCGAGCCGCGCTGCTTCGGCGGGCGCTGTCTGTCGGACTCGGACACGGTCGTGTGTCCGGCCGGTTTCTGGGGATTCCGGCTCCTGCTGGGCAGCCCGCCTTCGCTGGGAACGGATCGACCGGCACCGGATGTGCCCACAGAGTCCGCGGACCCGCCCGCCCTCGTGCTGGGCAAGGCCATGGATCCCGCTTTCGTGTTGCGGGACAGGCATTTGCGTCGGCTTCGGGAGCTGCTTCCTGGAGTGGCATGGTACGAGGAGAACCGGCGTGCCGGGCTGCTCGCACGGCTGCGGGCCGTGCAGCCGAGCCTGATCTACCTGTACTGCCACGGCGGCGTCGACGAAGAACAGGGCATCGGCTGGGTGGAAATCGGCGACGGCGAACGACTGTCCGCACGCGGCCTGCCCGACGACCTCTACCGGCGGTGGCGCTCGCGGCCGCTGGTCCTGCTCAACGGTTGCAGTACCGCCGCGCTGGGGGACGACCAGCCGAATCCGTTGACGCAGCGGCTGTTGTGGGCGGGCGCGGGCGGGATCGTCGGTACCGAGATCGACGTCGGGGAGACGACGGCCTGCCGGTTCGCCGATCACCTCGTCCCGCTGCTCCTCGGCGCGAACCGGGAACTCGGCGACGCGATCCGGGCGAGCCGTCTCGAACTGCTCCGGTCCGGCAGCGTGGCGGGGCTGAGCTACCTCGCGCTGGCGCGTCCGGATCTCCGTCTGATGCTCAAGGAATGAGGAAGTGCGATGTGGGAGTTGATCGGTGCCGGCGCTTTCGGCTTCGTGCTCGGCTGGAACCTGTACTTCGTCAACAGGTACCGGACCGGCGAGATCGGCTTGTCCGATCTCGCCGCGCTGCTCGGCGCCGTCGGCGGTGGCGCGGTACTCGCCCTGTTCCCGGCCGGGAGCAGGCTGTTCGGTGCTTACGGCGTCGGGCTCGCGGCGGGCTTCTTCGCCTATCTGGTGGTGCTGCTCGTCATGGTGGCCCGCTCTGACGACTTCGGCGTCGAGTGGTTCCTGGACGGGCGCCGCCGGAAACCCGCGGACGACGACCACATCCCCGCCGAGACCCGAGCCTCCGGCGCGCCGATGTCCCGCGAGGATTCCCGGTTACCGAGCTGACGGACGATAATCCGGGAAAGTCCACGGGGAGGATCATGTCCACCAGGCACGACGGAGACAGCTGGGATCTGGCTTCCAGCGTCGGCACGACCGCGACCATGGCCGCGGCGGCGCGGGCGATGGCCACACGCGCGGATCGTTCGCTCATCGACGACAGTGTCGACACCGACATGGCGAGGCTGCGTTACTTCGGCGAGCGCAACGAGGCCGGTCCGTATCTGGCCGATCGAGGCTGGGCGCTGACCGGAATCAGCATCCGGGAGCTGTTCGCCGCCAACGACCTGCCCGCGTTGACGGACGACGGCATGCGGATGGGGGACATTCGCTACGTCAGCGGAATCCTCTGACTCGCGGTTTGCGCGAGAAGACGCGCGATCGCCCAGTCCTGCATGGCCACCCCGACTGACTTGAAGACCGTACGGCCTCCTGACTTCACAACGCCGTCGGACAGCGCGGCCCCCAGTTCGATGAGGTCGTCCTCGGTGATGGCCCCCGCCGCGAGGGCGTGGATGATCTCCCCGGACTCCTCGAGGATCGCGTCTCGTTCGTCGAGCACGACGGTCGCGTCGGCGAGCAGTTCGTCGGGTAGTTCTCGCATCGTGGGGCGGTACGCGCCGATGGCGTTGACGTGAGCGTGCTCGGCCAACGACTCGAGCGAGAACAGGGGCGTCGTGGACGTCGTCGCGCAGCAGACGATGTCCACGTCCCGAACGGCCGCGTCGGCATCGGTGAGGACGGCGGCGCTGATGTCCAGCTCCGCGCCGAGTGCTTTGCCGAGCGCTTCGGCACGTTCGAGTCCTCGGCTGACGATCCTGAGTTCGGTCAACGGCCGGACGGCGTGCACGGCGCGGACCTGGTCGGCCGCCTGCCCGCCCGCGCCGATGAGGGTGCACGTCTTCGCTTCCGGCGGAGCCAGCAAGTCGGTCGCGACACCGGTGACGGCGCCGGTGCGGATGCGGGTCACCTCGATGGCGTCGGCGACGACCTGACGGCCATGACCGAGTTCGCTCCAGACGACGGTGCCGACGATGGCCGGGTCACGCTCGAAGTCGAGGCTCAAGGTCTTGATCATCGCCGACGCGGTCGGGCGGTGGTGCGTCGACATCACGAGGAATCCGCCGTCGCGCAACACGGTTCGCGTCGGCATTTCGAACTCGCCGCGGTGCAGGGCGAGGAATCCGTTCCGGACCGCGGCGATCGCGGCGGGCATGGACACGGCGGACCGGATCTCGTCCGGGCCGAGGGTCACGATGTCCATGAGTCCTCCTTGTCAGCGCAGAACGAAGCCCGGGACCAGGTCGTCGTCGGGGTCCACGACGAACCGGTGGTGACCGGTGCGGAACGCGCGGCCGGTCACGATGGGCAGCACCGCGTCCCGGCCGGCGAGCACGGTCGTGTCCGCGATCCGGGCGGACCACGTCGAACCGACGATCGACGAGTGGACGAGGGTGCCGTCCGTGGCCAGCCGGCCGGACGAGTGCAGCGCCGCGACGCGGGAGGCGGTCCCCGAACCGCAGGGTGACCTGTCCACCTGCCCGTCGGCAAAGACGGTCACATTGCGCTGACGGACGTCTCCGGCCACCTCGTCGCCGAGTTCGTCGAGTTCGTCGAAGAAGATCACGCCGTAGACGCCGCTGAGACGTGGATCGAGCGGGTGCTCGGCGTAGGCGGTCGCGTTGAGCTTGTTCTTGATCTCCCGGCCCAGCTCGATCAATGCGGGTAGCGAGGCCTTGTCGACGGAGAGGCCGAAGGTCGCCGCCGGCACGTGGGCGTAGATCGCGCCGCCGAACGCGACCGTGCACGAGGCGGCGCCGCGTGAGGTCTCCACGACGACCTCGTCATGAAGGAGGTAGCCGGCGACGCTGACGAAGTCGACCGCGGTGACCTTCGTTTCGGCTGTGGTGACCCGTGCGGTCACCCGTCCGGAGGGAACGTCGATCACCACGTCGGTGACGCCGCCGGGATCGACGGGTACCAGTCCGGTCTGGACCGCCCAGGTGCCCAGGCACATGGTGCCGTGACCGCACGCGGCGGAGAAGCCGTCCTTGTGCCAGAAGAGAACGCCGAAATGGGCGCCCGGATCGTCCGGCGGCACGATGAAACCGCCGTACATGTCGGCGTGCCCGCGAGGCTCCGAACAGAGCAACTGCCGCAACCCGTCGACCTCGGGGTCGACGGCGGCCGCGACCCGCTTTTCCGCGACCGTCGCTCCGGCCGGTCCCGCCGTCGCGGTGACGATCCTGAACGGTTCGCCACCGCAGTGGTAATCCACCGCGTCGATCCCGTCGCCTGTCATGGTGAACGAACGTAACATGTGACATTGTACTGAGACAACGCCTGATGAAGGGGGCGATGATGGCTGTGGGCGCGGTCAAGGGACTGACTTCGATCGGTGGCCGTCGCAACCTGCGCGACGAGGTCATCGAGAACCTTCGCGGCGCGGTGATCTCCGGCGAAATGCGCCCTGGCGTCGTCTACTCCGCGCCCACGCTGGCCGAGCAGTTCGGCGTGTCCGCGACACCGGTGCGTGAGGCGATGCTCGACCTCGTCAAGGAAGGGCTCATGGAAACCGTGCGCAACAAGGGTTTCCGGGTCACCGAGCCAACCGAACGCGAACTCGACGACTTCACCGAGCTGCGTGCGCTGATCGAGGTTCCCACCGTGCGCCGCATCGCCGAGACAGGCGCCGACGCCGACGATCTGAAGCGACTCCGTGAGCTCGCGGCCGGGATCGAGCGCGCGTCCGTCGAGCAGGACCTGATCGGGCACGTCAGGTTCGACATGGAGTTCCATCTCGCGCTGCTCGGACTGGCAGGCAACGAACACCTCGTCGAAATCGTCCGGTCGTTGCGTGCCCGATCACGGATCTACGGCCTCAAAGTCCTGGCCGAACGCGGGCAACTCGTCGCCTCGGCGCGCGAGCACGCCGAACTGGTCGACCTCGTCGAGGCTCGTGACGCCGACGGTGCGGAGGCGCTGATGCGTCGTCACATCGGGCATGTCCGCGGTATCTGGGCGGCCGAGCCGTAGCCGTCCGGGGTTCCCAGCCCGGCTCATGGTGGACGACGCCGAACAGGTGGCGGTGCTCGTCTTGGTCCACACAGGACAACCTAGCGGGCGTCGTCAGTACTTCCAGGCTGATCCGGTGCCGCGGTACTGCTCGACGGGGATCGGGACTACACCCTGGCGCATACGGTCGATGTAGAGGTGTCCGTGGAGGTGGTCGACTTCGTGGGCGACGAGCCGGGCGACGCCGCGCTCGAACACGGTGATCTTGGTGCGCCCGTCGATGGTGGTGTGTTCGACGTGGATGACATGTGGGCGTGGGACTTGGCCGCGGACGTCGAAGAAGCTCAGGCAGCCTTCGTACTGCTCGTCCGTGTCACCGCTTTCCTCGATGATCGTGGGATTGAAGAGCGTGATGCCTTGTCCGTCGGGGGTGCGGACGATCGCGGCGGCGCGATCGACCCCGATCTGCGGGGCAGCGATTCCCATGCCTTTCCCGAAGGTATGTGCCTGGGCCACCCGCTCACACGCGGCGTTGAGTTCCGTGACGACTCGGCGTGCGTCCTCGGCCTCAGCGGGTAGGTCGAAGCGACGAGCGACACGACGCAACGTCGGCGCGGAGTCCTGAACGATGCCGAGCGCGGCCATGGTCGCGCTCGGCGCCGGCGGTGGCCCATCCGCGTGGTCCGGGTGAGATCGAAAATCCCATTCGAGCCGGTATCGGGCATGGAGGGGTGGATCTTCGCAGGACCAGGAGAAAGTGCTGCGGTCGTCCGTGTCGTTCCGGCTGATGGCGGTCGCGAAGGGCATGGCCTGAGCTGTCATGGAGGTGTGAAGGCCCCAGACAGCGGGGGAGAGGTCGGACGGGAAGTCCAGGCATACCGACAGAGTGCGGGTGGGGAGCCGGACAGCACGCTGGAACCAGTTCCCCCAGTGGTGCTCGCTGACGGTGTATTCGTACTCGATCCAGCAGGATTCCCCAGGGTAAAGGGGAAAATGCCCGCGGTCGCCCGCGAAAAGCAGCCAGACCTCCTTGAACGCGGCGCGGTCGTGATGGACGGCCCACGTCATCGGTGTCGCGCGTCGGCCATGCCAAGCGTGTAGGTCGATCTCATCCCAGGTCAACGGGTCTTCGCCGTACAGCTGGTTGGACCGCTCCGGGTCGCCGGGGAACCGGTCGACGGAGATGCGGATCAGGTAGCGGGTGATCGGCTCGACGCCGCGATTGACCAGATGGCGGCGCTGAGTGAGCCGGTAGACGCCGTCCTCGTAGCTCAGGGTGGCGTCGTCGTGCTCGACCACCAGCCCACCGGTCGCCGCGGGTGAGTCGGCGTTGGAAGGGGTCAGGGGTCGAGTACGGGCTGGACGACGGACCTCGAAGTCTCGGAAAGCGACCTGGAGGGCGCCTCCGGCGCGCAGTGCGGCTTCCGCCTGAGCGGCGAAGGATTCCGAGGGACGTTCGGTACCGGAGAGCACCTTCGACACATACGAGCGGTCGTAGCCCATCGCCTTGGCCAGCGAGGCGCGAGAATGGCCGCGAACGTCGCGCCACCGTTCCAGCTCCGCGGCGAATACGTTCGACGGCTCCGGTTCCTTGGAGGCCGCGCCGTCAGGTACGCCCGTTGTCATTACGCCTCCGCCGATCCGAACACCGTGAGTGTGCGTGAACGTACCGTGAGTCGTCGCTCAGCCTAGTGGCACATGGCCGGTTCACGGTGTCCTTCTTCCAGTGTCACGAAGAAAGGACGTCACATGTCTGTAGCGAACCCCTTCGCCCCGGTCAGCGCTCAGTTCGCATTGGACGGCGCGAGTTTCACGCCTCGGCACGATGATGTTCCCTCGCCCGCGGGTGTGCGGCCGTGGGGGCTGCGTCGGGCGCGCCCCGCCGGACCTGGGCGCGTATTGCCGTCATGGAGCTATGACCCAGTACGCCAACTGGCGGTCGATGCCGGAGGGCGTGCGGTGATCGAGTCCCCGACGATGGCGGACCCGTCGGCGGATACGACGTCGACTGTCGACGGAGAGGACGGACCCAGCTCCGAAGACTGGGACAACGACTGATGACGGTCCTCGTCCTCGCGCCCGAACGGGACTTCACCGCCGACCGCATGGTGGTGGCGCTGGAGCGACGCGGCACGCCGGTCGCACGGGTCGACACCGCGTGGTTCCCGCGGCACGCCGACATCGATGCGCGGTTACGGAACGGCCGATGGGTGGGGACCTTGTCCGCTCACGGACGGACGATCTCGCTCGAGGGGCTGCGGTCGGTGTGGTATCGAAACCCCTCGGCGTTCGCGTTCCCCGCCGAGCTTTCGGCGACCGAGCGGAGCTGGGCCATGAGCGAGAGCAAACTCGGCCTCGGTGGCGTGCTCGCCTCGCTGCCCGTGCGGTGGATCAACCACCCCTCGCGCAATGCCGATGCCGCCTACAAGCCCGTCCAGCTCGTCACTGCCGCCCGCTGCGGGCTGATCGTGGCCGACACCCTCGTCACCACGGTCCACGCGTCAGTCGCTGACTTCGTCGACGGCGGCGAGACGATCACCAAGGCACTCGGCGCGGCTTCGATCATCGAGGACGGCGGCCGCAAGACCACGTTCACCGAGAGGGTCACCGGCGAAGACGTAGCCGATCTACGTGGTCTGGCGGTCGCCCCGCACCAGTTTCAACGCTGGATCCCCAAAGCCCACGAAGCAAGGGTCATCGTTGTCGGTGAGCACATCTTCGCCGCTGGGATCCATGCCCGAACCCCGGAGACCTATCTGGATTACCGCAACGGCTATCCGGACCTGAGCTACCGTCGGTTGGAACCGCCCGACAGCGTCGCGAGCGGAGTGCTGCGCTACTGCACAGACCTCGGGCTCGTATACGGGGCCTTCGACTTCGTCATCCGTCCGGACGGGGAATGGGTCTTCCTGGAGTGCAATGCCGGAGGCCAGTATGGGTGGATCGAAAACGCCATCGCCGCTCCGATCACCGACACGATCGCCGACCAGCTCGCCCCAGGAGGGACGCCATGACGGCGATCACGACGCCATGGCGTGAGCGGGCGCACCGGCTTGCCGGTGAACTCGCCGACGAAGGGGTATTACGGTCACCGGAGTGGCGTGCCGCCATCGAGGCCGTACCAAGGCACGTCTTCGTGCCGCGCTTCCACACCCAGCGGCCCGACGGTCAGTGGAGCGAGACCGGCACAGACTCACCTGACTGGCTCGACCAGGTTTACCGTAACCAGCCGCTGATCACCGCGCTCGCATCGACCCCTCGCGGTAGCCAGGTCACGGTGTCCTCGTCGACCAAGCCCGGCCTGATGATCCGCATGCTCGAAGCACTCCGAATCGAAGACACTCACCGGGTCCTCGAAATCGGGACCGGAACCGGATACAACGCCGGACTTCTCGCTCACCGGCTCGGCGACGATCAGGTCCATTCGGTGGACATCGACGCCGGCCTGGTCGCCGCGGCCCGGGGCCGGCTCCAAGAACTCGATCTGTATCCGACGCTCACCGTCGCACACGGCGGCGCCGGTCTACCCGGCGAAGCGCCCTTCGATCGGATCATCGCGACCTGTTCGGTTTCGGCCATCCCCTCGTCGTGGATGGGACAGGTCCGTGACGGCGGCCTCATCCTGGTCGACCTCAAACGCACCGTGCACGCCGGCAACCTCGTCCTCCTCACCCGTCACCGCGACCGGCTCGAAGGCAGGTTCCTGCCCCGGTGGGCGGGATTCATGGCCATGCGGGAGAGCGACGGGGCACCACCGGACCTGTCCGTCGACGTCACGGTGGAAGTCGGTGACCGCTCGACCACCGGGTTGCCGCCGCATCCTTGGGATTCCTTGATTCCCTGGCTGCTGGCCCAGTCCTGCCTGCCGTCACGACTGACGTTCGGCTACCGCGGTACAGGCGCTCGGCGGTGGGCCGTGTTCACCGCGAACGAGGGCTCGTGGTGCGCGGTCGAGGTGAACTCCTCCGACGGACGCCGTGAGGTTCGCCAACACGGTGAAGTGCGGATCTGGGACGAGTTCGAGAAGGCCCACGAGCAATGGCGGAACCTCGCCGAGCCGGGCTGGGATCGCTTCGGCCTGACCGTGGCCGCTGATGGAGGTCACCGGATCTGGCTCGACGATCCTGGCTGCGCACACTCCTGGCCCTTGGCACCGATACGTCAGTGAGCGGTCTCCCGATGCCGCCCGTAAGGCTTGGCGTCCAGCAACGTGACATGGACGGCTCCGCCGCTCGGCACGCGATATTCCCGCCGGTCGCCCGGTTTCGCGCCGTCCAGGGCACGCCCGAGCGGCGAATCGGGGGAGTACACCTCGAGTTCGGCGTGTCCGGCCTCGTCGCGGATGCCGAGTAGGAAGGTCTCGGTGTCGCCGTCGTCGTACCGGACGGTGAGCACCATGCCGGGCTCGGCGATCCCGTCGTCGGGCGGATCCTGCCCGACGACGGCGCCGCGCAGTATGTCCTCGATCTGCCGGATCCGTGCCTGCCGGTGGGTGTTGTGCGTGATTTCGTCGTCGCCGTACCGGCCGTCGGTGCCGGGGCGCCGCAACGTCGCGAGCTCCCGCACCAGCCGAGCGTGCGCTTCCTTGGTGAGCCAAGGGCCTGACATGGTCGTGATCGCCTTTCGGTGGATACGTCCGTGAGGGCCGGGCGCGGAAAGGACCCGGCCCCCACAGACCTTCGGTGAGTCCCGCGTCGGTCAGCGGGTCTCTGGTTCACGGGACCGCCGCTTGAAGGCGCCCGCGTCGGTGGCGAACCCGATCGCGGCCTTCAGCAGGAGATCCTTTTCGGTGCGCAGCAGGGCGTTCTCGGCGCGGAGCCGGTCCACTTCGGACTGTTCGTCGGAGGGGGTTTCGTGGTCCGGCGTCATCGGCGAAGGGGGTCGAAGGGGCGCAGTGCCTCGGGCTGTTTGCCCGTGGTGATGTGCTCGGCCAGCAGGCGTCCGGTGATCGGGCCGTGGGTCAGTCCCCACATCCCGTGCCCGCCCGCGACGTAGAGCCCGGGGGTGCTCGTCGCACCGATCACGTGCCGCCCGTCGGTGGTGACGGGGCGGGAGCCGACCCATTCGTCGGTGCGCCGCTCCCAGTCCAGGCCGGTGAGAAACGGCCGCGCCGAGGCGATGATCGCGGCGATCCTGGCCGGATCCAGCCTCGCGTCCGGTTTCCGGAACTCCATCGTCCCGGCCACGCGGAGCCCTTCGCGGTACGGCGTGCACGCCACGCGGATGTCCGGCAGGTAGAGCGGTCCGGGCACCGGTTCGTCGGTCGGCACGGTGAAGGAGTAGCCGCGTCCGGCCCGCACGGGGACCTTGACGCCCCACTTGCGGCCCAGGTCTCCGAGCCAGGCTCCGGTCGCCAGCACGACCGCGTTGGCGTTCACCGTCTGCCCTGTCTTCGAGCGCACACTGAGCGCGTGACGGTACGCGCGCAGGGAAGCGACCTCGAACTTGTGGCGGATCGTCCCGCCGCGGCTCACCACCGAGCGCGCCAGCGATTCGACGAACCGGCCCGGATCGACGTAGCGCTGCCCGTCGATCCGGACACCGGCGCCGAGCCTGGCCGTGGCCTGAGGGAACCGTTCGGCGAGGTCGGCCGCGGTGAGGCGGGTGTACGAGATGCCCTGACCCACTTCCTCGATCCGCCGCAGTTCGCCGATCAGCGCGGCGGCCTGGTCGGCGGTCTCGAACGCCGCCGTGATCGGCGCTTCGATGGTCGGCGCGTCCACCCCGTTCGCGGTGAGGACGTCGAAGGCTTCCAGGCATTCCTCGTTCAGTGGCGCGTTCGCCTCGACCGCGCGGGTCCACGACCGGCCGGTGCAGTTCGCGGCGAACCGGGCGAGGAACGACCACAGCCGCGGATCGGGTGACGGCGGAACGTGCAGCGGGGCCTGCCGGTCCAGCAGGGTCCGCAGCCCGTAGCGCAGGACGCCGGGTTCGTTGAGCGGGATCGAGAGCCCTGGCGAGAGCCAGCCCGCGTTGCCCCACGACGCGCCCGCCGCGATGCCCGCGCGGTCGACCACCGTGACACTGACGCCGCGTTCCTGCAGGAACCACGCGGTCGACAGGCCGACCACGCCGGCCCCGATCACGATCGCCGAACGCGGGCCGCCGTCGATCCGGTCGAGATCGCCCATGAATTCCTCCGCAACGAGTGGTGCTGTCGCGGTCAGGATGGCTCGGATCCGGGCGGTGTCGATTGTCCGGATCCGACAACCTGGGCCGATCGTTTTGGCCGGAACGGTCAAGGGGCGAGGTCGGACACGGCCAGCTCGATGATCATCGCCAGCCGTTTCGCGGGCTGGTCGAGGCGCAGTTCGGTCACTTCGGCCATCTTCCGGAGCCGGTACCGGATCGTGTTGGGGTGCACCTCCAGCCGCTCGGCGGCCTCCGCGAGATCCCCCTGCGCCTCGAGCCAAGCGCGCAGTGTCGCGACGTAGCTGGTGGCGTTCGCGCTGTCGTGCCGCCGCAATTCGGTGATCGGGCCACGGGCAGGCGCCCGGCCGGACGCGGCGGCGGCCCGCAGCCGTTGCACCAGGATGTCGTCCCAGGCCTCGTCGTAGGCGATCGCGGATTTCGTGCCTGGACGCACGCCGTGCAGCGCGAGACATTCGTCGGCTTCCAGCCTGCTGGCGGGCAGCTCGGCCGACGTCGCACCCGCCCCGATGCCGGCCAGCATCGTCACCTGCCGGGGCAGCGCCTCGCGGATCGAGCCGACCCACGCCCTGGCGGCATCGACGTCGTCCCCGGGCAGGACGGTGTAGACGGTGTTGCTGAACAACGTGCTGCGGCCCGGACGTGACCAGCCGAAACCGGTGGTCGCCCGCTCGAACGCGAGCAGCAGCGCGGCGTGGCGCTCGTCGCCGATATGGGCCTGCAGCGCGATCACCCGGAACCGCCCGGGCGGAAGGCCGAGCCTGCTGAGCACGGCCGCCGCGTCCGGCGTGCCCTCCACCAGCCGGATCACCAGATCGGATTCGACCTGACGCTCCAGATCCGCGCTCGCCCGTGAGCGCAGCAGGTGCAGGCCGACCGTGCGGGAGCTGTCCCGCAGGACCGCGCGCCGGGCGTCGGACAGCGGCCGGTCGCATTCCACCCAGATCGAGCCCAGCAGCTCCCGGCCCGCGCGGACCGCGACGACCATGCGGCCGGTCAGCCCGTGTTCGGGATCGGCCTCGACGAACAGCGGCTCGTCGGATTCGGCGAGATGCCTGAACACGCCCCGCCGTTCGAACAGCTCGCGGACCGGCTCCGGGACGAGCCTGCCCAGGATCGTCTCCAGCCGTGCCCGGTCAGCCAGATGCTGGCGGCTGGAATAGGCGAGGACGCGGGACAGCCGGTCCTCGATGGTCACCGCGCTGCCGAGCGCGTCCGCCAGGCTGTCGGCGAGCGCGAACAGGTCGGTCGGCCCGCGGCCCGACTCGGTCTCGCGGCCCTCCAGCACCAGCCCGTAGACCACGCCGGCGAGCTGGCCCCAGGACACGTCCGGCTCCACCAACAGCACCGCGACGCCGCCGCGCTCCGCCCGTTCGGCCGCCTCGGGATCCGGCGACGAGCCCCGGACCAGGACGACCGAGGCCTGTGCCGCCGCGGCCAGCTCGACGGCGGCCGTGACCGACTCCGCGCCGACCGCGAGGTACACGTCCCCGCGCAGGTCACGGGGGTCGGCGGCGTCGTGCATGACCACGTCGCGCAGGGCCACCTCACGCGACACCGGGCAGCACCACAACCGCGCCCCGTATCCACCGAGGACGTTCACGAGCCGATCCAGCGTCACCATGGCCGCGACCCTGCCATCAAATGGTGCCGGGCACCGTCCGATCACCCGTTGACTGTGAGTTTAAGAACCTTTTACACTGCGATCGTTAGGAAACTTACTTAACTAAGCGACTCCGGCTGACAGTCGCCGCCCACCGCCGGTACTCGCCGACTCCGCAACGTCGAGGAGTTCGCATGAAACGGAGAACACCCCTGGCCGGTGTCGCGGTGGCGACCCTGGCCCTGCTGGGGCAGACCTTGATCTCTTCGGGTACCACCGCGCAAGCGGAATCCCTGCTGTCGGCTGGCAAGCCGACCACCACGTCGTCGGTCGAGACGGCCGAGTTCGCCGGCGGCAACGCCGTCGACGGCAGCACCACGACCAGATGGGCCAGCGAGGAAGGGGTCGATCCGCAATGGATCGCCGTCGACCTCGGCGGGACCGCGACCGTCACCAAGGTCAAACTGAACTGGGAAGCCGCCTACGCCAAGACCTACAAGATCCAGGGCTCGGCCGACGGCCGGACCTGGACCGACATCAAGTCGGTCACCGGCGGGAACGGCGCCATCGACGAGCACCTGGGCCTCAACGCGTCCGCGCGCCACATCCGTATCCACGGCACGGCCCGGGGGACGTCGTACGGCTATTCGTTGTGGGAGCTGGAAATCTACGGTGACCGCTCCGGCGGCGGAGACACGCAGGCTCCGACGGCGCCGACCGGTCTCTCCGCGACGGGCAGCACCACGAACAGCGTCTCACTCGGCTGGACCGCGTCCACCGACAACGTCGGAGTCACCGAGTACGAGGTGCTCCGCGACGGGAACGTCGTCGGGACCACGGCGACGACCACGTACACCGACTCCGGGCTGGCGTCCGGAGCGGAGTTCGGCTACTCCGTGCGGGCACGGGACGCGGCCGGGAACGTCTCCGCGGCGAGTTCGGTGATCAAGGCCTCCACGCAGCCCGGCGGAACCGGTCCCATCACCATCGCGGTCGGGGGTGACATCGCCAACCCCGAGCTCTTCTCGACGCATCAGGCGACCGCGAACCAGGTCGCCAAGATGAACCCGCAGTACGTGCTGACCGTCGGGGACAACCAGTACCACAAGGGCACCATTTCCGAGTACCGCGCCCATTACGACAAGACGTGGGGCAAGTTCAAGAGCATCACGAAACCCACGACGGGCAACCACGAATGGGACGACCAGCTCAGGGGGTACAAGGAGTACTTCGGCGCGATCGCGTACCCGAAGGGCTTGCCGTACTACAGCTACGACATCGGCGACTTCCACTTCGTCGCGATGGACTCGAACCCGATCTACGGTGGCGGCGGTTCCGAGCAGGTGGCCTGGCTGCGCGACGACCTGGCGAAGAACACCAAGGCCTGTGTCATCGGGTACTGGCACCACCCGCGGTTCAACTCGGGGGAATACGGCGACAAGAAACAGATCGCGCCGTTGTGGAACGAGCTGGCCAAGGTGAAGGCGGACATGGTGATGTCCGGGCACGACCACCACTACGAGCGGACGAAGCCGCTGGACGTCAACGGGCACGTCGACGAGGCCAACGGCGTGCGCTCGGTCATCACCGGCATCGGCGGGGACTACCTCTACACGAACTACAAGGAGCGTGAAGGGGTGGAGAAGATCTTCGCCAAGCACGGCGTCATGAAGCTGATGCTGAATGGGAAGTCGTACTCCTGGGAGATCGTCGACACCAACGGGAACGTGCTCGACAAGGCGGGCCCGTACACCTGCCGCTGACAGCCGAGGTCCGGTGCCGTCCGCGGCACCGGACCCGGTCCGTGGTTCACGACGACGTAGGAACATCCAGGAGTACAGGTGAATCGAATGGTGAAGCCGGGCACCGCCGCGATCGCGGCGATCGTCCTGCTCGCTCAGCCCGTGATCGCTTCCAGCGCCGCGGCCGGACCGGTGGAATCCCTGCTGTCGGTCAACAAACGAACCACGACGTCCACCGTCGAGAACGAGAGCTTCAGCGGCGCTCTCGCCGTCGACGGCGATTCGACGACCCGGTGGGCGAGCCTGGAGGGCGATCCACAGTGGATCGCGGTCGATCTCGGCGGCCCGGCGGACATCAGCCGGATCAAGGTCTTCTGGGAATCGGCCCACGCGAAGGACTACCAGGTCCAGGCATCCGACGACGGCCAGAACTGGCGCGACGTGAAGACCGTCGTGGGGAGCGACGGCGGCCTCGACGAGTTCACCGACCTGAACACCTCCGCCCGGCACGTCCGGATCTTCGGCACGGCACGGGCGACCGTCTACGGGTACTCGCTCTGGGAACTGGAGGTTTACGGCGTCCGGACCGGCGACGGCGACATCCAGCCGCCGTCCGTGCCGTCCGGGCTCCGGCAGGCGTCGTCCACCACCGAGAGCATCACGCTCGGCTGGAACCCGGCGAGCGACAACGTCGGCGTCGTCGAGTACGAGATCCTGCGCAATGGCAACGTCATCGGCAGGTCCGCGACGACGTCCTACACCGACACGTCGCTGGCGTCGGGCTTCGACTTCCAGTACGCGGTGCGGGCGCGGGACGCGGCCGGAAACCTGTCGGGGTCGACGGCGGCGGTGAAGGCGTCCACCCGGCCGACCCCGTCCGACGGCATCGTCATCGCGCTCGCCGGCGACATCGCCAAACCGGAGCTGCCGTCGGAGCACTCACGGACGGCTGAGCTCGTCGCCAAGATCGAGCCGCGGTACGTGCTGACGGTCGGGGACAATCAATACGTCGACGGCACCATCGAGGAATTCCGGTCCTACTACGACAAGACGTGGGGCAAGTTCAAGAAGATCACCAAACCCACCCCGGGTAACCACGAGTGGAACAACGAGCTGGCGGGGTACAAGCAGTACTTCGGCAAGATCGCGACGCCGAAGGGAAAGCCGTACTACAGCTTCGACGTCGGCGCCTTCCATTTCGTCGCGCTCGATTCGGACCCGGTGTACAACGGCGGCGGCGCCGAGCAGGTCGCCTGGCTGCGCAAGGACCTCGCGAAGACGAAGAAATCCTGTATCGCCGGCTACTGGCATCACCCGCGGTTCAACTCGGGGAATTCCGGTGACGCGAAGAGCGTGGCGCCGTTGTGGAACGAACTTGCCAGGGCGAAGGCGGACGTCGTGTTCGCCGGGCACGATCACCATTACGAGCGAACGAAGCCGCTGGACGTCGACGGGCATGTCGACGAGGCCAACGGCGTGCGTTCGGTGATCGCCGGTATCGGCGGCGACAGCCTGTACCTCGATTACAAAGCCCGTGAAGGCGTCGAGAAGATCCTGGGCAAGCACGGGGTGATGAAGCTGGTCCTCAAGGGAAAGACCTATTCCTGGGAAATCATCGGCACCAACGGCGAACTGCTCGACAAAGCAGGCCCGTACCGCTGCCGGTGACGGGGAGGAGACGGGATGAAGCTTCCGGTGAAGTTCGTCGTGGCGCTGGCGGGTGTCGCCGCACTCGCCGCCGCCTCGGTGGTGTGCGTGGTGCAGGCCAAGGCGAACAGCCCCGAGCGGCAGGCGGCCGACGCGGCGGTCGCGGTGGATTCCTCGGGGCAGGTCGCGTTGGGGGAACAGGGAAGACTGCTGTTCCGCAACGGTGCGCCGGGGCCGGGGTACGGCAATGTCGCCTCGGTCCCCGTCTCCGATCCCGGAGGGCCGCGACGGATCAGCTCGCTCGCATGTGAACGGTTCTACACAGCGGCGAACGGCGGCCTGTGCCTGGCGAAGGACTCCACGCCGATGGCGGGTGCGGTCGCCCGGTTCGTCGATGCCGCGCTCGGCGAGGTCAAACGGGTCGACGTGCCGGGGATCCCCAACCGCGCGAAGCTTTCACCCGGTGGCCGGATGGGCAGCTGGACCACCTTCGTCACCGGTGACTCCTACTCGACGCCCGGCACTTTCTCGACGCGCACGGCCATCATGGATCGCGAGCTGAACGAGTTGTCGAGCAACATCGAGGGCATCCCGCTGCGGATCGGGGACGTGCCGCATCGTGGCGAGGACGTCAACTACTGGGGCGTCACGTTCGCCTCGGACGAGCGGACGTTCTACGCCACGGTCGCCACCGGCGGGCGGACCTATCTGGTGCAGGGCGACAACACCGCGTGGAACGCCCGCACGCTGCGGGAGAACGCGGAATGCCCTTCGCTGTCGCCGGACGGGAAGAAGCTCGCGTTCAAGAAGCGGGTGGCGGAGGGCGACGTCAATCCGTGGCGGGAGCACGTCCTGGATCTGGCCACGATGCGTGAGACCCCGCTCGCGGAAACGCGCAGTGTGGACGACCAGGTGGTGTGGCTCGACAACGACACGATCGGGTACAGCCTGCCGCGTGGGGACGGGAAGGAAAGCGACATCTGGGCCGTTCCCGCGGACGGCAGCGGGGCGGCGAGACTGCTGGTTCCGCTCGCGTCGTCGCCGTCGGTCACGGGTGGTTCTGGGTAGGCAGGTGTCGCGACGTGCCACGCATTCGCCGACCACGGTATTCTCGCGAATCGCGAGCCGAGGTTGCCGCCGTACCGCGCGGTGCCGGCCGTACCTTCCCGTCGTGGGGCGGCGCGTTCGATACGGCCGGCGCGAGCGGAATCGATAGCAGGAGATCCACACCATCGGGTGACGAGTACGACCGGCTCGTCACCCGATGGGACGTAGTTTCCCGCGCGCACTCGTTGGGCTCAGTTCGGATTCCGTCTTCTTAGGCGTGAAAGCAAAAAACCCGAGTCCCCCATCGGACCGCGCGATCGTCGAGCGTGCCGTGGAAAAATACCTGCTCGACATGTACGCCGCCTGTCTCCGGATCCTCGAAAACGTCCTTGACGCTGAGGACGCGACGCAAACGGCCGTCGAGAAGGTGCTGAAAAGCCCGCCTGGCAAGGAAATCAAGGATCTGCACGCCTGGCTGTGCAGGGTCGCGATCAACTCGGCCAAGGACCTGGCTCGAAAGCGCAAGGCGAGTCGTGAAGTCCTGGAGGAAGGCGATCAGGAGAACACGGATCCACGCGCGGACTTCCGCCGATCCGTCCCGTTGCGGCTGGACATGCTGCAGTTGTTCGAGCGAACCTGGGATTTCCTCGACAAGCCCTCCCAGGAAAACGCCACCCTGTACCTGGAAGTGACCTTCGGACATCGCAAAGAAGCGGAACTGGCCATGGAGGTGGGCGTCCGGCCGAACGAGGTGAGGAACCGGCGCTGGCGAGGCAGGAGGGCGCTCGCCGAGGCGGGCACGATCGCGGTCCTCGTCACCGACCCTGGTGAAGGAACGAACCGGTGTCTGATCCCGAAAGGCCTCGTCGGCGACAAGGAGGGCTCGCCGGAGCTGCTTGCCAAAGTCCGGACCCATATCGCGGGCTGCGAGAGGTGTCGTCGCCGTCGCGATGACCGGAAGAGTCTGATGAGGTTCGTCTTGGCCATTCCCGGACTGGCTTTCGTCGGAGACCTGCTCCACCGTCTGGTGCCGACGGTCAAGCACAAGGTCGCGGCGGCGAGTTTCGTGACGTTGGTGGCGGTCACGTTCCCGTACGTCCCGATTCCCGGCTGGAACGACGCGTCGCCACCCAGCTCGACCACTGGGGCGCCCCCGACAGCGACTCTGGGGCCGCCCGCACCGCTCCCGCCCGTAGTACCGCCGGTGGTCCCGCCGGTCGCGCCACCGGCGGCTTCCATCGCTCCGGCCGCGACACCGACGAATTCCGCGCCGACGACCGGAGCACCGGCGGCCACGGGCGTGGTCGCCCCGCGGGAGGTCGCCATCGCGGTGACCGACTCATGGGTGCAGTACCGTCGGATCGCCGCGGCCGACGACGGTACCTGCCGGAACGAGCCGACCTCGTCGGAGGTGTGGGTGACAGTGGTGCCCGGCGCCGAGTCGGCGTCGATCATCGTTTCGCTGCCTGGCGCCAGGTTCTCCTTGGCGATGCAAAGCAGCGACGGGGGTACGCGGTGGTCAGGCCGCGTCGGGCCGGTGCCGAACGAGGACGCTCAAACGAGTCTCGGCATCGCCGTCGAGGTCGTCGGCACCAATGGCGCGCGGACGACGCGGGATCTCGGGAGGATCGACGTGTTCCCCTGCTGAGACGGTCCGCGTGCTCGCGCGGAGACAAGGTCGCCGGATTCTGGATGAGCCGTCCCGCCTTCGCGGAGCGGAAGCCGGTGAGTGGGGAGGATTTCGGACGTTCAGTGTCCGAAATCCTCCCCACTCGGCACGACCTTGATCAACGGAGGATCGGGGACACTCAACGTCCCCGATCCTCCGTTGATCAAGCCCGAGACCCGAGCGGACATCCCGATACCTACATCGTCACCACCCGGCAGGTCAGGGTGCGGCCGGCGGAAGGTCCATGATGCCGGTGGCTTGCGACCAGACACAACGCCACGTGCCGTCGGCATCGGTGTAGACGTCGGTGTGCCAGGCCTCGTGCCGCGGGATGTCCGCGCCGTCGACGGTGAGTTCGATGGCGCACCGATAGCGGAGGACGACGACGTCGGTGCCGACGATGGTGTCCACGTCGCCGATCAGCCCCAGTTCCCGGTAGACGACCCGTCCGGTGGTGAGGAGGTCCAAGTACTCGGCCTTCGTCCACACGGTGCCGGTCGGGTTGCACAACCGGTACTCCTCGGCGTGCAAGCGGTCGTAAGTGCCGCGATCCACGTCGAGGAGACATCGGATCCGATCCTGCTCGGCCTTGATCACCCGGCCGGCCACATCGTCGGTCATACCCGCTCCCGTTCACTCGTTCTTGGTGACGGCGAGGATAAGCCGGTCGGCGGCCCACAGCGCGACGCCGACGACGGCGGGCCAGGTCAGCCCGACGGCGATCAACCCGGCTCCGATGCCGAGGAACAGCGCCGCTTCCAGGACGAACCGGACCGGCTCGGCCAGCACGACGCGTGCCTTTTGCGCGAGGAAAAGCCCCCAGAACACCGCGACGACGACCGGCGCGAGGACCATGGCCGCCCACCGCCATCCGTCCGGCCCCGTCCGCCAGGCGAAGACCGCCGCACCGGTCAGCAGGGCGAGTTCGAGGAGGAACCGCACGATCAGCGCGACACCGCGCACACCGTGGAGTGATTCGGACACTTGCTCGCTTATGGCTTCCCCCGTGTGCTCAGCCGAGTTGGACAACGGTACCGAGGCCCTCCGCCCGGCCCTGTGCGGAGACCGCCGCGTACAGCGCGACATCGAGGACTCCCATGCCGAACGGGTTCAGCACCACATACGGCGACGCGACCCCGTCCGCGCGGTGCCGTCCGGTCAGGAGTCCGCCCAGGGTGCCGTCGAGGGGGCGTGCGGGCCCGGTGGACCCGGGACGCCCGAACAGGCCTTCCGCCATCAGGCGGCCCAGCGGACGGCGCGGGTTGTCGGCCACCAGGTCCACGTCGTCGACGTACACCGCCGCCGCGTCGCGGAACGCCGCGTCCGTCAGGTCGCCGAGGGAGACGTTGATCAGCAACGCGCTCGGCGATGCCCAGTCCGGCTCGGCGTAACCCACGTCCATCGTGGTCGTGAACACGGCGATCTCGGCCGCGGACACCGCTTCCCGCGCGGTCGGGCAGACCTGCGCCGAGAGCCCCGGCAGCGTGGCGGCCAAGGCCCGCGCGGCCTCCGGAGACCGGTCGTACAGCGTGACCTTCCGCAGCGACGGCAGCCGTTCGGCGAGCAGCGCCGCGTGCATCCGGCCCTGTGCGCCGCAACCGACGACGGCCAGCGAAACCGCGCCGCCGTAGCCGAGGGCGTCCACGCCGACCGCGCTCACCGCCGCCGTGCGGACCGCGCTCAGGAGACCGGCCTCCATGATCGTGGTGATGCGGGCGGTCTCCGCGTCGAAGCACAGGCCGATCCCGCCCGCGCGTTCCAGGCCCCTGGCGGGGTTGGACACGCTGGCGTTGATGATCTTCATCCCGTACGCCGATCGCACCGCGCCCGGCATCCCGATCGACCGGGTGTAGGCGCCTTGCGAGTTCTCCCAGCGCAGGTACGCCTCGGCGGGCAGGAGACCGAGGCCACGATCGTGGTCGGCCAGTGTTTCGCGGACGACGTCGACCGGGTCGAGGTTCGTCAGGCATTTACGGACGTCTTCGCGGGACAGCATCGTCACGTCGCCCGCACCGGACAGGCCGCTGTCGGCCACGTCGAACCAGCTCATGCCAAGTCCTCCCCGCCACACCACTCGAGCGCGGCCATCGCGCTGTACAGCTTGTTCTCCGCCTGCGCGAAGGCGATGGAACGCGGCCCGTCGAGCACGTCGGCCGTGACCTCCTCGCCCCGGTGCGCGGGCAGGTCGTGCAGGAACAGCGCGTCCGGACTGGTCCGCCACAGGTCCGCCGTCACCTGGAACGGCGCGAACACCGTCCGCCAGTCGGGGTCCGGTTTGGACGTTCCCGTGGTCTGCCACCTCGTGGTGTAGACGATGTCGACGCCACCGGGCAGGTCGAGGACGTCGTGTCGTTCCACAATGGACGAACCGTGCCGGGCGGCGTGCTTGCCCGCGCGCTCCAGGACGTCCGGATCGACGCCGTAGCCCGGCGGGGTGCGAAGGTGCAGTTCGGTGCCGGGGAACCGGCTGAGCGCCAGTGCCAGGGCCGCCGCCGTGTTGTTTCCCTCGCCGAGGTACAGCATGCGGACGCCGTCGACGCGGCCGAAACGCTGGACGATCGTCGTCAGATCCGCCAGCGCCTGGGTCGGATGCTCGTCGGCGCTCATCGCGTTGACGACGGCCATCCGGTCCTGCGCGGCGATGGCCCGGAGCTCCGCCGGATCGGCCGCGGTGCGCGCCACCAGGAAGTCCAGCATCGACGACAGCACGCGCCCGGTGTCCTCGATGGACTCCCCGGTGTTGGTCTGCAGGTCGTCCGGACCGTACGCGATGATCCGGGCGCCCAGCCGCAGCGCGCCCGCGGAGAAGGCGGTGCGCGTGCGGGTGGAGGTCTTGCGGAAGTGGATCCCGACGACCGCACCGTCCAATGTGGAGTAAGTCGCACGCGGACGTTCCGCCAGGCGTACGGCCCGGCGGACGATGGCCCGGAGATCGTCGTCGGTGAGATCGTCGAGTGAGATGAGGTGACGCAACAGAAGGCTCCTCAGGAAATGGTGGCCAGGGCGCGGGCGGTCACTTCGGGTACCTCGCCGAAATGGTCGCGGACCCACGCGTCGGAGTAGATGGTGTCGAGATAGCGGTTGCCGTCGTCAGGGAAGACGAGTACGCACTGGGAGCCGGGAGGGATGCGGTCACGCAGCTTCGCGAGTGCAGCCACGGTCGCGCCGGAGGATCCGCCCGCGAGGATGGCTTCGCGTGCGACGAGCGTCCGGCAGGCCCGTACGCATTCGAGATCGGTCACGTGCACGACCTCGCTCGGCGCGGACGTGTCGACCAGCGGCGGCCGCCGTCCGGCGCCGTGGCCCGGGATCCGGCGTTCCTCCGTCGGCACGTGGAAGATCGCGCTGCCGGCGGCGTCGACCGCGATCAGCTTCGTGCTCAGCCCTTCGCGCCGGATGTGGTCGGCGCAGCCACGCATCGTGCCGCCGGTGCTGACCGCGCAGAACAGGTAGTCGACGCGGCCGTCGAGCGCGTCGGCGATCTCGCGCATGGTGTGCTCGTGCGCCGCCGGGTTGAGCGGATTCGCGTACTGGTCGGGCCAGAACGCGTCCGGCAGCAGGGCGATGAGCTCCCGCACCCGGGCGATCCGGGCGCCGAGCAGGTCGCCGTCCACCGGGGCGGTGACGACCTCGACCGTGGCGCCGTAGGCCCGCAGCAGCGCGAGGGTCTGCGCGGTGGTGCGGGTGTCGACCACGCACACCAGGTCGAGCCCGAAGTACGCGCACATCTGGGCGAGCCCGACGCCGAGGTTGCCCGACGTGGACTCGACGACCACCGATCTGCCCGGCACGAGCCTGCCGGAGCCGATCTCGCCGCGCAGCATGTTCAGCGCGGTCCGGTCCTTGACGCTGCCGCCGGGGTTGAACTTCTCCAGTTTCGCGAACACCCGGGAGCCTGCCAGTGGGACGACCCGATCCAGGGCGACCAGGGGAGTGTTCCCGATCGTCGCGAGCACCCCGCCGATTTCAGCCGTGCTCAACGGACACCTGCTCTCTCCTTGCCCCCAGTGGTGGCGCGGCGACGTTCCCGCCGGAGACGACGGCGACCGTCGCCCTTCCCGGCTGCCCGGCGCGCCCGGTCAGGTGGGCGGCGGTCGCCACCGCACCGCTCGGCTCGGCGACCACGCCGAACCGGTCGAACAAGAACGCCTGCGCGGCGACGATGCTTTCCTCGTCGACCGTGACGACGTCGTCCACGAGCGTCTTGACGTGCTCCCACGCCAGCTCGCCGAGCACCGGGGCACGCAGGCCGTCGGCGATCGTCCGGTACGTCCGCGACACCGGCCAGCGCGTCAGGCGGCCGGTGCGGAACGAGTCGGCCGCGTCGGCGGCGAGTTCGGGTTCGACGCCGACGACCCGTGTGCCCGGCGAGTACGCCTTGACCGCGACGGCGACCCCGGCGAGCAGGCCGCCGTTGCAGACCGGGACCAGGACGGTGCCCGCGTTCGGCAGATCCGTGACGATCTCCGCGCCGACCGTGCCGTGGCCGGCGATCACCGCGAAGTCGGCCGACGTGATCAGGGTGGCGCCGGTGCGGGCCAGCAGTGCGGCCGTCGCGGATTCCCGTTCGTCCGGTGGAACGACGACCACCTCGGCGCCGAGCGCGCGGACCGCGTCGACCTTCAACGCGGGCGCCGTTTCGGGCAGCACCACCGTGGCCTTCACCCCTTGGCGGGCCGCGGCGTAGGCGACCGCGCGGCCGTGGTTGCCGGACGACTGGGCCAGCACATGACCGGTCAGCCCGGCGACCGCGTTGAGCGCGCCGCGGACCTTGAACGAGCCGGTCCGCTGCCGGTTCTCCGGTTTGATCCACAGTCCCTCGACCGGCCCGAGTACGGGCGTCCGGCGCACGGAGTACCGGATCCGGTCCGCGGCCCGCGCGACGTCGGCGCCGGTCACCAGGCGCGTCACCGGGTCACCGCCCGGTCGGCCAGTGCCTGGACGCGGTCGAGGTCGGCGTCGACCTCGGTGGGCGGGGCGGCGTCGGGCAGAAGGTCCTCGATGTCCCGCAGGCGCCGATACCGCAGCCCGAGCACACCCCAGACGACCAGGACGATCCCGGAGAACACCATCAGCGCGGCGACCCCGGCGTGGGAGTCGTTGGCAGTGACCGGATCCAGCGCGCTGAACCCGCGGGCGAGCGGGCCGAACCAGTCGGACAGCGCACCGGCGGTGAGGAAGCCGAGCGGCGACATGGCCGTGGCCAGCATGACGTTGATGGCGAGCACCCGGCCCTGCAGATGCTGGCCGACCTTCGTCTGGATGATCGACAGCCAGTGCGCGTTGCCGATGCTCATACAGGCCAGCCGGATGAACAGGCCCGCGGCGATGACCAGCGCCGACGGCCAGACGCCCATCAGGAGCACCCCGAGGCCCGAGCCGATGACGAACCCGATCATCCCGGTGGCACGGCGTTTCGTTCCGCCCCACCAGATCACCACCACGGCCCCGACCGCGGCGCCGACACCGCCGGCGGCGCTGACGAACCCGAGCTCGCCAGGTGTCCCGATGGACAGCACCAGCGGCGTGATGACCACCCACATCAGCGCCGTGAAGTAGTTGACCACGGCGAAATAGCCGACCATCGCCAGCAGGGGTTTGCGGCGCAGCACGAACAGGAAGCCGCCGGTGAGCGCCTTGCGGAACGGTTCCTGCCGGGTGAAGAAGAGCCGGTCGGGGAAGCGCACGGCCAGCAGTGTCACGACTCCGACGGCGAAGGTGGCGGCGTCGACCACGACGACCGACGTGAGCCCGGACAGTCCCATGAGGACACCGCCGAGGATCGGGCCGAGGACGGTGCCGAGCCCGATCCCGATGTCGGCCAGCGCGTTCGCCTGCGGCAGGTACGGTTTCGGCACCAGCTGGGCGATCGCGGCGAGGTACGCGGGCCGGTGGAACGCCGACGCCAGCGACGTCACCCCGACGATCACGCACACCGTCGGCAGGTCCAGCCGCCCCATCGCGACGAGGACGGCGAGCGCGACCATCGCCGTCCCGCTCACCAGATCGCAGGCCAGCATGATCCGGCGGCGGTCGAACCGGTCGGCGAGCGCGCCGCCGACCGGGGTCAGCAGCATGCTCGGCAGCCGGGCCAGGAGCACCACGAGCGCGAGGTCGAACACCCGCCCGCTGCGTTGGTAGGCCCAGACACCGAGGGCGAACGAGCTGAGTTCGTTGCCGATCATCGACATCGCCTGGCCACCGGCGACCGTGTAGAACGCCCGCAGCCCACGGCGTCCGGCGGCCACCGGCACGTCGTCCACCCGCGGCGGCAGTTCCCCGGCCGCCCACCGGGAAAGCCGCGTCCGGAGGATGTCGGCGACCTCCGCCGCCTGGTGGCGAAGGAAGTAGTGGCCGGCCTTCGGGAGTACGGCGAGGTCGACACGGTCGGCGAAGGCGCCCCACTCCCGGTGGCGTTCCTCATACAGCTCGGTCGCCGGGTCGCTCGCCCCGACCACGCACAGGATCGGCGCGGACAGCCGGGTTTCGGTGCCGAGTTCGCGGCCGAACCAGGCCTGCGCCTGCGCGGCGTCGTGCCGCAGGCCCCGCAGCATCGCGGCGCTCGCCTTCTCGTCCATGTCGTCGAGAAGGCCGCCGCCCGCACGGAGCGTGTCGCGGTAGAGCCGGTCGGACACCCACCGCTCGCGCGGGAACTTCCGCTGCAGCCAGGCGGAGAGACGGCCGGGCAGGCGAGCGGCCGGGAAGCTGCCCGCGACGACGACGCCCAGGACGGTCCGGCCGTCGGCTTCCAGCCGCGCGGCCAACGCCGTGGCGACCGCGGAGCCGACGCAGTGCCCGTACAACGCGACCGGCCCGGTGACCGTCCGGCCGATCTCGTCGGCGAGGGCCGCCACGATCTCGTCGATCGTGCCGAACTCCTCGTCCGGACGTGCGACGTCGTGACCCGGCAGCTCGACCGCGCGGACGTCGACGCCGTCCAGTTCGTTGGCCAGGGGCTGGAACACCGCGGCCGACGCGCCGCCGTACGGCACACAGATCAACGTCACCTCCGCCGCGCTCGCCCGCGTGGGGGAAAGACGGTGGAGCATGCCGCCGGTCTCCTCGCCCGCGTCGAGGTAGGCGGCCAGTTCGCGGACGGTCGGGCGCAGGAACAGGTCGATGACGCGCAGCCGCTCGTCGAGCAACCGCACGGCGCGCACGGCCGTGAACGAATGCCCGCCGAGCGCGAAGAAGTCGTCGTCGACGCCGACCTCGGGCACGTCGAGCACCTGCGCCCACACCTGGGCGACCCGCTGTTCGGACGGTGTCGCCGGAACGCCGCCTCCTCGCTTCGCCGCGGCGGGGACGACCGTCTCGCCGGGGGTGACCGTGATGCCGACCGTGGCGTCCACATCGGACAGAAGGACTTCGAGGAGGCCTTGGAAGTCCGCGACGATCCGTTCGGCGGTCGAGGCGTCGAACAGGTCGGTCCGGTACGCGAGTTCGCCCGAGTAGGTGTCGCCGTCGTTGACCAGCGCCATGCTGAGGTCGAACTTCACGCGTTCGGTGGTCGAGGGCAGCGGCGTGACGTCGAGGCCGGGGATGACCGGTTCGGGCGCGGGCTGGTCGAGGACGTTGAGCAGCACCTGGAACAGCGGCGTCGCGGACATCGTGCGGTCGGGTCTTAGCCGCTCGATGATCGCTTCCAGTGGCGTTTCCGCGTGCGCGAACGCGCCGAGCACGGTCTCCCGGACCCGGCCGAGGAGTTCGCGTACGGTCGGTTCGCCACTCAGATCCGTACGCAGCACGAGCGTGTTGACGAAACAACCCACCGTGGCTTCAACACCCGAGTGGTGGCGTCCGGCCTCCGGCACGCCGATGGCGACGTCGTCGGCGCCCGCGAGCCTGCCGAGCAGGACCTGCCAGCCCGCGAGCAGCACCATGAACGGGGTCGTGCCCGTCTCGCCGGCGACGCGGCGAAGTGTCGCGGTGAGACTGGCGGGGAGTGTGTAGCGGACGTGTCCGCCGGACCAGGCGGCCACCGGCGGCCGCGGACGGTCGGTGGGCAGGGTGAGCAGAGGCGGAAGCGCGGCAAGGCGCTCGCACCACCAGTCGAGGTCTTCCGGACGTTGCCGCGTGGCCTGCCAGGCCGCGTAGTCCGCGTACTGCACGGGAACCGAGGCCTGTGTCCGGCCGCTGTAGGCGGCGGCGAGGTCGGTGCCGATGATGCCCCGCGACCAGTTGTCGGTGGCGATGTGGTGGATGGTGATCGCCAGGACGTAGTCGTCGTCGGCGACGCGGAACAGCTTCGCCCGCCATGGTGGTTCACGGTCCAGCGCGAACGGCCGTTCGACTTCGGCCCGGTAGGCGGCCACGACGTCGTCGGTATCCACAATGGACAGTGAGATCGCGTCCGGAGGCAGCGGGACGGCCATCGGGACGCCGTCGCGGTCTTCGATCACGCTGCGCAGCACCACGTGCCTGGCCGCGACCTCGCGCACGGCACGGGCCAGGGCGTCGGTGTCCAGCTTGCCGCGCAGGCGCAGCACGATGTCCCTGTTGTAGGCGGAACCGGGCTCCAGCAGATCGAGGAACCACAGCCGGGCCTGCGCCGACGACAACGGCGCGGGCGCCTCGGGATCGGGGCGTACGGGGATCGGCGCGCCGCCGGACACGCCGCCGGTGTCGGCCTCCAGCGTCGCGGCCAGATCCGCGAGCACCGGGTACTCGAACAGCGTCCGCACCGACACCTCCCGGTGCAGCGCCTCACCGAGCCGTCCGGCGACCCGGACCGCGGCGAACGAATGGCCGCCGACAGCGAAGAAGTCGTCGTCCGCGCCGACGTCGGCCCGGTCGAGGACCTCCGTCCAGACGCGGGCGACCAGCCGTTCCGCCGGGGTGGCGACCGGGCGGCGGACCGCCGGGGCGGGCGCGGAGGCCTGAGGAAGCGCGGCGCGGTCGATCTTGCCGTTCGCGTTGAGCGGCAAGCGATCCAGCACCGTCAGGGACGCGGGCACCATGTAGTCCGGCAGCCGTTCCCGCAGCGTCCGGCGCACGGTCGCCACGTCGAGCCCCGGCCCGACGAGCCAAGCGGCCAGGCGCCGGTCGAGGCCGTCGCCCACCGGAAGCACCACGGCCTCGGCGACGCCGTCGACATCCCGCAGTGCCGCGGTGACCTCACCCAGCTCGACCCGATTGCCGCGGACCTTCACCTGGTCGTCGGCCCGGCCACGGAACTGCACGGTGCCGTCGGCGCGCACGCGCAGCAGATCCCCGCTGCGGAAGCACCGGACGCCGTCGCCGAGCGGGTCCGGCCGGAACCTGTCGGCGGTCTGGGCGTCGTCGCCGAGATAGCCACGCGTGATCTGCGGTCCGCCGATCACCAGCTCACCGGTCATCCCGGCCGGCACCACCGCACCGGCGCGGTCGACGAGGTAGCCGACCACACCGGGCAGCGGCGTGCCGAGCGGTACGTAGCCGTCCCGCTCGTGGCCGGGGATGGCGGCCACGTCGCAGGTCATCGAGATCATCGTGCTTTCGGTGTGCCCGTAGTGGCTCTGCACGCGCAGCCCGGGCCGGGCCGCTTCGGCACGTTCGACCAGTGACCACGGGCAGGCCTCGCCAGCGAGGATGAGCAGCGCACGGGGCAGCACCGAGGCCAGATCCCCGTGGCGCGCCAGGAGTTCCAGGTGACTGGGCACGCATTTGAGCACGTCGACCGGATGCTCCGCCAGGTAGCCGGCGAACGCCTCCGGGTCCATCGCGGTGTCCCGCTCGACCAGATGCACGGTGCCGCCGGTGGTGAGGGCGCCGTAGACACAGGTCAGGCCGAAGTCGGCGGCCGGGGTGGAGACGACCGCGAACGACGCGCCCGCCACGTCGCCGAGCCGGGGCAGCATCCCGGCGAGGTAGTGCGCGACGTTGCGGTGCTCGACCGCGACACCCTTGGGAGAGCCGGTCGAACCGGAGGTGAAGATGACGTGGATGAGGTCGTGTCCGGCCACCGCGACGTCCGGCCGTGTGGCGGGCTGCCCCGCGACGGCGTCGTCGACGGTCAGGACGGTGACACCGGGAACGGTGACGCCCAGGCCGGGCTGGGCGAGCAGGATCCGCGCCTTCGCGGTGCCGAGGATGGCGGCCACCCGCGACGGCGGGTAGGTGGTGTCCATCGGCAGGTACGCCCCGCCCGCCTTCATGATGCCGAGCACCGCGACGGCGACGTCGGTGCCTTGCTCCAGCAGCATTCCGACCGGCTCGTCGGCGGTCACGCCCAGTTCGCGGAGCCGGTGCGCGAGCCGGTTGGCCCGCTCGTCGAGCTGCCGGTAGGTGAGCGAACCGGTCGCGCCGACCACGGCGACGGCGTCCGGGACACGGTCGGCCGTCCGCTCGATGAGCACGTGCACCGGCGGGTACTCGGTGGCCTCCGGTGCGGGCCCGGCGAGCACGGGACCGGTCACCGATTCGAGGGCGACGTCGGCGACCGGCCGGTCGAGGTCGGCGGTGACGCCGTCGAGAAGTGCGACGAACCACCGGGCGATCCGTTCGGCCGTGCCGGGGTCGAACAGGTCCGTGCGGAACGACAGCCCGCCGCGGTAGGCACCGTCCACTCGGGACAGTGCGAGGTTCAGGTCGAACTTGACGCCGCGCACCGGCGCCGGGAGCACCCTCGCGTCGAGGCCGGGCCACTCGGGCGTGCACGGCGGGTCGTCGAGAACGTTGAGCATGACCTGGAAGATCGGCGAAACGTCGAGGCTCCGCTTGGGCGCGAGCCGTTCGACGATCCGCTCGAAGGGCACATCCGGGTGTGAGAAGGCGTCCAGCACCGTGTCGCGGACGGCGGCGAGCAGGGAGCGGCCGGTGGTGACGCCGGAGAGATCCGTGCGCAGGACGAGGGTGTCGACGAAGCAGCCGACGACCCTCTCCGACCCGGGCTGCCGCCGTCCCGATTCCGGGACGCCGACCGCGACGTCGTCGGTGCCCGCGAGACGGCCGAGCAGCGCCTGCCAGCAGGCGAGCAGGACGGCGAACGGCGTGCAGCCGCTCTCCCTGGCGACGTCCTGGATCCGGGTGGTGAGCGCCTGTGGGATCTCGACGGGCACCTCGGCGCCTTCGCCGGAGGCGACGACGGGACGAGGCCGGTCGACGGGCAGTTCCAGGACCCCGGTCCCGGCGAGTTGACGGCACCACCAGTCGAGATCTTCGTCGTGCGGCCGCGGAGGCGTGAAGTCCGCATACTGGCGGTCCGGCGGTTCGAGCGCGGGGCGGAGGCCGAGCCGCGCGGCATAGCAGGCGGCGAGGTCTTCCAGCACGACGTCGACGGAGGCGGCGTCCATGGCGATGTGGTGGAAGGTCAGTTCCAGGAGGTGCCGGTCTTCCGCGGCCGGGAAGAGCGTGGCCCGCATGGGCGGCTCGTCGGCGAGGGCGAAGGGCCGGTCGGTTCCCGTGCCAAGCGTGTCCACAGTAGACACAGGGACCTCGTCGGCGGGCCGGGGAACGGCGCGGGGTTCGCCGTCGATCTCCCGGTGGACACTGCGGAGGACGACGTGCCGCCGAGCGACGTCCCGGACGGCGTCGAGGAGGGCGGTGGTGTCGACGGGCCCGGTGAGTTCAAGGGTGACGGGGATGTTGTAGGCGTGCCCGTCGGGTTCGAAGCGGGCGAGGAACCACAGCCGTGCCTGCGCGGGGGAGAGCGGCGTGGGGCGCTCGGTGGTGTCGCCGCGCAGGGCCGCTGCGGCGCGCTGCGCGAGAAGGCTGGGAAGGTGCGGTGCCGCGGTCATGTGGTGCCTTTGGTCGATGGTCATACCGCGCCGCCAGTGGGCACGGTTTCGAGGGCCTTGGCGAATTCGCGCAAGACCGGGTGCTCCAGCACGCTTTCCGCCGGGATCGGGAAACCGAGCGCCGCCGCCAGGTGGTCCGCCACCTGAGCGGCCTTCGCCGGATCGCCGCCCAGCGCCGAGAAGTCGTCCAGCGCACCGACTCGGTCGTGGCCCAGCGTCTGGGCCCACACGACCGCCACCAGTTCTTCGACCGGACCCGCCGGTTCCGCGCGCAGGCCACCCAGCTGGGCGGTGAAGTCCGACAGCACCGGGTGGTCGAACAGCGTCCGCACGGTGATCCGGCGGACCGCCCGCTCACGCAGCGCTCCCACCACCCGCGTCGCCGCCAGGGATCGGCCGCCGAGGGCGAAGAAGTCGCTGTCCGGGCCGATCTCGGCGACGTCCAGGCAGGATCGCCAGACCTCGGCGACCACCGCCTCGTCTGCCGAGAGCGGGGCAGCCGCGGCGGTGGTGGCGGACGGCACTGGAGGCAGCCCGCGTCGGTCGAGTTTTCCGTTGGGCAGCAACGGAAGCGCGTCGAGTGTCAGCCAGCGGCTCGGCACCATGTATCCCGGCAGCTGCCGTCCGACGTGTCGCTGGGCGGCCGACGGGTCGGCCGTCGCCGGGGTGAGGTAGCCGGCCAAGTGGGCGTCGACGCCGTCCGCGATCACCGCCACCGCCGCGTCGTCCACATCGGACAGTGACCGCAGGACGGCCTCGATCTCGCCCAGTTCGAAGCGGTTGCCGCGCACCTTCACCTGGCCGTCGGCACGACCGAGGAACTCCAGCGTGCCCTCCGGCCGCCACCGGACGAGGTCGCCCGTCCGGTACCAGCGGCCGTCCGCCTTGGTGACGAACGCGGTCGGCTCCGGGTGCCCGCGGTAGCCGCGCGCGACGCCGCTCCCGCCGATCCACAGCTCGCCGATGGCGCCTGCCGGCACGGGCCTGCCGACGGCGTCGCGTACGGACAGACGGGCACCGGGTGTCGGGGTTCCGATCGGCACCCAGGTGTCGCCGGGCGTGACGCGATGCGCGGTCGCCGCGACCGTCGCCTCCGTCGGGCCGTACCCGTTCCACAGCTCTCCCACCAGCGGCGACACGCGTGCGGCGAGGTCGGGGTCGAGTGCTTCACCGCCGAGCAGCAGCCGTAGGGACTTCTCCCCTGGCCAGTCCGCCGCGAGCAGCATCCGCACGCTCGTCGGCGTCAGATCGGCGATGGTGACGTCGTTCTCGGCGATCCACCGGGCGAGCTGATGGCCGTCGACGGCTTGGTCGCGGTCGGCGATCACGCACCGCGCGCCCGCGGTGAGCGGCCACCACAGCTCTTCCACCGAGACGTCGAACGCCAAGGGCGCGATCGCCGCCATGGTGTCGCCCGGCTCCATGCCGTGGGACAACTGGCGCGACCGGACGAAGGCGTGCAGGTTCGCGTGTGTCACGTCGACGCCCTTGGGCCGTCCGGTCGAGCCGGACGTGTAGAGCACGTAGGCCAGCGAGTCCCCGCTCGGCACGACCAGCTCCGCATCGGCGTCGGGTACCGAGTCCGCGTCGAGCACCGTGCCCGGCAAGGCGACGTCGCGCGCGCTTCCGCGAGTGAGGACGACGTTCACGCCCGCCTCGGTGACGAGCTGGGCGAGCCGCGCGGGCGGCAGATCGGGGTCGAGCGGCAGGTACCCGGCACCCGCCCGCCACACGGCCAGCAGCATCGCGGGAAGCAGTTCGTCGCGAGGCAGGCACACCCCGACCGCGTCGCCTGGCTGGACGCCCGCCGCGACCAGGGCGCGGGCGACCCGGTCGGCGCGCGAGACCAGTTCCCGGTAGGTCAGCGTGGACACCGCGAGCGCGTCCGGAGCGCGTTCGGCGTGGCGCAGCACCGCGTCCGGGACGCTGACCGCTTCGGACGGTGGCAGCGGGGCTCCGGTGCCCCATTTCACCAGCTCCGCGCGTTCTTCGTTCCCGATCAGGTCCAAAGTGGACAACGCGGCGTCCGGAGTGGACAGTGCGGCCCGCAGGATGTGCAGCAGCGACCGGGTGAACCACTGGGCGCGGGCGGGGGAGAGCAGTGCCGGATCGTGCTCGAGGATCAGCTCGGAGCCGTCGACATGCTCGTTGACGAAGACCGTCAGCGGGGCGTGGCTGCCGCCGGTGGACAGTTCCCCGAGCAGGTCCAGCCGGACGTCCGGCCCGTGGACCGACAGCGGGAGCCCGGCGGGCTGCACCGAAAGCGACACCGGGGTGAGCGGCATCCCCGCCGGACGGTCGCCGCCCCAGAGTTCGATGAGCTCACCCGACGGCAGGCCGCGGTGGTCGATGGCCCGCACGGTGGTCGTCATGGCGGTACGCAATAGGTCGCGGAACGAACCCGCCGGGTCCGGGCGCAGCCGGACGGGAAGCACCTCCACCAGCGGCCCGACGGTATGGGCGAGATCGGCGGAATCCCGCCGCGCCGCGGCCGTGCCGAGGAGGACGTCCGAGCCGTTCACCAGCGAACCGGTCAGCACGCCCAGCGCGGACAGGTAGACCGCGAAGGGCGTCACCCCGGACGCCGAGGCGAGCCGGTCCACCGCGACGCGCAGGGTTTCGGGCAAGGGAACGGTCACGCGCTCGCCGAGGAACCGTTGCCTCCCCGGTGCGGGGCGATCGAACAGCGCGTCGGGCGGGACCGCTCCGGCCAGTTCGGCCGACCAGTACCGCGCCAGCCGGTCGTTCCGGTCGAAGGCTTGTTCGCGGAGGGCGACGTCGCCGATCTGCGCCCCCGGCTCCGGTGCGTCGGCACCCGCCAGACCGGTCATGAGCTCGCCGATCGAGACGCCGTCGGTGGCGATGTGGTCGGAAACGACGAGCAGCTCGGTGACTTCGTCAGCGATCCGGATCGCCGTGATACGCAGCAACGGTGTTTCGCTGGTCAGGTCGAACGCGTGCCGTGCCGCGGCGGCGGCCGATTCCTCGCCTGCCTTGAGGACGTCGAGAGGAACCTGGGCCGGGGACCCGATGACGAACAGCGGCTCGCCGTCGTGATCCTGGACGGTGCCGCGCAGCGCGTGATGCCGGGCCACCAACGCGTCCGCCGCGCTCTGGACGGCTTCGCGCGAGAACGGACCCTGGAGACGCAGACGCCACGCGGCCGTCGTGGCGGTGCCCGTCGAGCTGAGCTGGGCGAGGGTCCACAGGTCGCGCTGTGTATGGGTAAGCGGGAAGACCTTGCGGCGAGGATCGGCGACCGGTTCCGCCGCCGGTTCGACGACCGGGGCTTCGTCGAGCCGCTGTGCGACGGTGGCCACCGTGCCGTCGGCCAGGAAGTCCTCCAGGCTGATCACGCGATGGGTGGTTTCGCGCAGCCTCGCCACCGCTCGCGCCGCGGCGAGGGAGTGCCCGCCGGAGTCGGTGAACCGGTCGTGTACGCCGATGCCCGCCAGTCCGAAGGCCGCCGTGACGGCTTCGGTGACCAACCTTTCGGTGCCGGTGCGCGGAGCGACGAACTCGGCCGAGGCGTCGCGATCGAACACCCAGGCCGCCAGCGCGGCCCGGTCGGCCTTCCCGGTGGTGCCCAGCGGGATGGCGTCGAGCACCGCGATCCGGGAAGGGACCAGGTGTCCGGGCAGTCGCGCCCGCAACCAGGCGAGCAATTCCGCTTCGGTCGGCCGGTCGCCGTCCGGTTCGGCGAACCCGACCAGCCGTCGTTCCCCGGATTCGTCGGCCGGGGCGAGCACGACCGCGTTGCCGACCGCCGGATGCGTCAGCAGCACGGCCTGCACCTGACCGGGTTCGACCCGGAAGCCGCGGACCTTCACCTGGTCGTCGACACGGCCCGCGAAGTGGTAGACGCCGTCCTGCCGCCGGACGAGGTCGCCGGTGCGGTAGTGCCGGATGCCGTTCTCGGTCACGTACTTGCTCGCGGTGAGTTCGGGCCGTCCGAGGTAGCCCCGGGTCACCAGCGCGCCGCTGACCCACAGTTCGCCGGTTTCGCCGTCGCCGAGGGGACGGCCGTCCTGGTCGCGTACGGAGAATTCCGCGCCGGGCAGTGGGGTCCCGATCGGCGGGTCGGTGCGTTCGTCGCGGCGGACCTCGTACGACGAGCAGTTGACGGTGGCCTCGGTCGGGCCGTAGCAGTTGACGATCCGCCGGACGCCGACGTTGCGGTGGATCCGGTCGACGAGTGCGCGGTTCAGCGGCTCGCCGGCGATGGCGACGGTCCGTACCGAAGGCGGCAGCGGTGTGCGGACCAGGACGGCGAGCACGGACGGGACACCTTGCACGAACGTGACTTCGTGGCGAAGGCCGGGCAGCGCCAGCAGATTCTCGGCGAGGACGAGGCCGCCGCCGGTGACCAACGGCGGGAACAGCTCCGCGACCGACGCGTCGAAACACACCGAGGCGGCGCCGAGCACGCCCCGCAGTTCGTCGTCGGAGTAGGTGGCGGCCGCCCAGCGCAGCAGCGCGAGCACGTTGCGATGCTCGACTTCGACGCCTTTGGGACGTCCGGTCGAGCCGGACGTGTAGATCACGTAGGCGAGGTCCGAACCCGCACCGGTGACGCCGGGGGAGGAGGTGCGCGCGACGTCGATGTCCGCGACGGCGAGCACGGGAACCGGTTCGTCCGCGCCGGGTTCGTCCACCACGACCAGCCGCAGCCCGGAGTCCTCGACGATCTCGGCGACCGCCGCGCGCGGGGCGGCCGGGTCGAGCGGCACGTACGCGCAACCCGCCTTCAGCACGCCGAGCAGCACCGGCACCAGCCACGGTCCGCGACGCAGGCGCACGCCGACCAGAGCGCCGCGCGACAACCCGCGCTCCAGCAGCGCGTGCGCCACGGCGTTCGCGGCCCCGTCCAGCTCCCGGTAGGTCGTCCGCCGGTCCCCGGCGACGACCGCCACGCGGTGCGGGGTCCGGCCCGCCTGGTCCTCGAACGCCTCGTGTACCCGGCCGGCCCTGCCCAGTTCTGCCCGCAACTCCGCCGAACTCCTTTACGCCCCAGTGGGTCCGAAGTGGACCTCGGCCGATTCAACTGGGGCCGGACCGGCACGGTCCATGAACAACCGACCGGAACTTCGGGCACGGAAGTTCCGGTCGCCCGACCTCGCTCACCAACCGGAACGACAGGCACACGGACCGCGATCGAGCGCCTGCCCGAAGCCGTAACTCACGTGCTCAGAAACGGAACTCGCGTGATTGGGGGCGTAACTCACGAGTTACGCCCCCAATCACGCGAGATACGCCTCCAATCACGCGTGTGCGCTTTCCAATCACGCGTGTGCGCCCGGAGCTCAGCCGGAGATGCCCATGGCGTCGTACAGGGCCCGGGCGCGATGGCGGTACGGGCGGGCCTTCTCGGTCTCGCCGGCGTCTTCGTAGGTCGCGGCGATGCCGGTCAGGGCGCGGGCTTCCTCGTGCTGCTCGCTGGTCAGCTGGGCGACGTCGCGGGCGCGCAGGTAGTGCGCCAGCGCCGCCGCGCGGTCGCCTGCTGCCCGGGCGTTGTCGCCCAAGCCGTTGTGCGCCAGCGTTTCCAGCGGACGGATACCGGTCGCGGCGGCGATCTCGAGCGCCTGCTCCTCGTACTCGCGTCCGGTCACCGGGTCGCCGAGGTGCAGGTGCACGAGCCCGAGGTACACCAGCGCGTAGCCCTCGGCCTCGCGGTGGCCCGCCGCCCGGCTCACGATCAGCGACCGGTCGAGATGCTCGCGAGCTTCCTCGTAGCGGCCGAGCGCGCGGTAGACGTCGCCGAGGTTGTGCAGGGAGATCGCGACGGCGGCGTTGTCGCCGATCCGCTCGGCGATGTCCAGCCCCCGCTGATAGCTCCCCAGCGCGGCGTCCAGCTCCCCCAAATGCTCGTGGACGAACCCGAGATTGCCGTAGGCCCGGCCCTCGTTGAGCGTGTCCCCGACCTCGCGGGCGAGCTCGACGGCCTCCCGGAGGTGGTGCGCCGCTTCCGGGTACCGGCCCAGCTGGGCGTACACCGTGCCCAACGTGGTGAGCGCGCGGGCGGTCGCGGTCCGGCTGCCCGGTACTTCGAGGCAGGCGGTGAGCCGTTCGACGGCTTCGTCGTACCGGCCGACGCGGGCGCAGATGGCCGCCACGTCGGTCAGCGCCTGCTGTTCGCCGAACGGGTCCCCGGCCAGGCGTGCCTCGGCAAGCGCGAAGCCGTGCAGTGTGTGCAAGGCGTCGTAGTGGCCGTGAAGGCGCAGTGCCTGCCACAGCACGGTGGACAGGTCGCGGGCGTACGCGGTGCCGCCCGCGGCGGCCGACTCCTCGGCGATCGCGAGCAGCGTGGGCAGTTCGGTCGCCAGCCAGGAAGCCGCCTCCTCGGAACCGGAGAACGTCCGGCCGCCGACCTCCGGGGTCAGGAGCGGCCGCCGGTTCGGGTCCCGCGCCGCGATGGCGTCCGCGGCGCCGGCCGCTCCGGACAGGTAATGCCTGGCGAGACGCCGCATCGCGGCCGGCCGCCGACGGTCGGCGAGGCTGCGCGCGTAGTCGCGGACCAGGTCGTGGAACTCGTGACGGCCGTCCACGCGGTGCTCCAGGAGATGCCCGGCCACCAGCGCTCGCAGCAGGCGTCGCGTCTCGGCCGCGTCGGCGTCCAGCAACACTTCCGCGGCGGCCGCGTCCCAGTGCTGCCCGGGGTGCAGTCCCAGCAGCCGCAACGCGCTCGCGACATCGCCGGGCAACGCTTCGTACGACCACGACAGCACCGCCGGCAGCGACGTCCTCGCTTCCTCGGTGGTGAACGCGTCGAGCCGGTCGTTCGCCGACCGCATCGCCGCGGCCACCTCCGCCAGCCCGCGGTCGTGCGCCAGCCGTTCGCCGACGATCCGCAGCGCGAGTGGCAGCCCGCTGCAGCCGGACACGATGTCGGCCAGCGCCGTTTCGTCGGCGCCGAGCCGCGCCCTGCCCGTGAATCGGCCGAGCAACGCGACCGATTCGTGTTCGTCGAGCGGCGGCACGGTGACCCGGTGCGCGTCGTCGCTCACGGCCAGCCCCTGCAACGTGGACCGGGTCGTCACGACCACGACGCATCCGGCGTGCCCGGGCAGCATCGGCCGGACCTGGTCCGCGGACCGCGCGTTGTCGAGGACGACGAGCACCGAACGCGTGGCCAGCACACTGCGCAGCAAGGCCGAGCGGCCGTCGAGATCCGCGGGCACGTCCGCGCCCGGGACGCCGAACGCGCGCAGGAACGAATGCAGCACCTCGGAGGGGTCCGCCGGTGCGCCCGGTCCGTAGCCACGCAGGTTCGCGAACAGCTGACCGTCCGGGAACTCCGCGCGGACCGACTGCGCCCAGTGCACGGCCAGCGACGTCTTGCCCACTCCGCCCATGCCTTCGAGGACGGCGACGACCACGGCCCGATCGCGGCGGGCGGCCAGGCCGTCGAGCGTCGTGAGTTCGTCACGTCGTCCGGTGAACGACGTGCTGCCGGACGGCAGCTGGGCGGGCACGGAGGCCGGAGGCGGCGCACTGGACGGCCGCGGAGCGGGGTCGGCGTCCGGCAGATAATGCCGCACGAATCCGGGGATCTGATCGTTCCGCAGGCCCAGCCCGCGGGCCAGGGCCTCCAGCGAACGCCGCCGCGGCTGGGCGACGCGGCCGCGTTCGATGTTGCTGATCCCGCGCACCGTCAGCCCGGTGCGTTCCGCCAGCTCCTCCTGCGTCAGTCCGGCCACACGCCGCAATTCTCCGAGCAGGTTCGTCCCAGGCTGACCGTCCACTGCGGCAGGCTAGACCGCTTTCGCTGCGAGACAGGGGAAAACGGGCCGATCCGGCCGCCGCGTGACCGTCCGCAGCCGGTCCGGCACCGTCAGCCCGTGACTTTCGACGGATGCGCTGCCAAGGGCGTGACTTCGATGTCCATATAGGGAAACAACGGCAAACCGGACAAAAGCGTATGCAGCTCGTCGTGATCCGCGACGTCGAGGATCGAGAAGTTCGCGTATTCGCCCGCGATCCGCCAGAGCTGCGGCCACTTGCCTTCGCGTTGCAACCGCTGGCTGTACGCCTTTTCCCGCGCGATGATGTCGGTCCGTTCCGCCGGGTCGAGGTCCGGCGGCAGGCGAACGTCCATGCGAACGTGGTAAAGCATCGATCACTCCAAAAAGGACATTCGGTCAGGAACGTTCGGGGTCGAGGACGAAGCCGTACTCGATGGCCTCGCCTTCGCCCGATGGGCGCGGGTCGAGCACCAGTTCCGGCTTGACCGCCGAAGCGATGTCGTCGTCGTTGTGCTCGTCGCCGGGGAAGTACAGCTGCGCGGTGAGCAGTTCGTGGCCGGGCGCCGAGACCTTGACGTGCAGATGCGCCGGACGCCACGCGTGCCAGCCCGCCGCGGCGATGAGCTTGCCGCAGGCACCGTCGGTCGGGATCTGGTACGGGGCGGGGCGCACGGTGTGGATCTCGAACCGGCCGTCGTCGTCGGCGGTGAAGCTCGCGCGCAGGTTCCACTCCGGGATGTTCGGCGCGAACTGCGAGTAGAAGCCGTCGGCGTCGGCGTGCCACAGCTCGACCTTCGCGCCCGCCAGCGCGGAGCCGTCGGTCGAGGTGACCCGGCCGGTCCAGACGAGCGGCGTACCGGACTCGTCCTCGCGCATCGGGACCGAACCGCGCGCGCCCTGCTCGGGCGCGTCGGGCACGTAGTACGGGCCTTCGATGGTGCCCTTGTTGCCCTCGCGGTGCTCGGTCGCGACCTCTTCGACGACGTGCTCCACCCATACGTCGAGGAACAGCGGCCATTCGCCGTCCTCGCCCACGCTGATCAGCCACGCCTTGAGCGCGTTGTACTCGTCGTAGGTGACCTTGTTCTTCCGGATCGTGCCGTGCACGGCTTCCAGCACCTCGCGAGCCAGCAGGCTGACCCGTTCCTTCGGCGTTCCGGCGACCCCGGCGAACTTGTCGCTCTTGAACCGTTCGGTCGCGTTGGCGCCGGACGCGGCCGCGGTGGCCGTCTCGTGGATGGCGGTCATGAATCCTCCTTGATTCGTGGTGGGCGTCAGTGGTCCTGGCGGTAGCGCCGGAGCTTGTCGGGATCGATTTCGGCACCGAGACCGGCGCCGGGGCGGACGGTGAGTTCGCCGTCGGTGATGCGCAGCGGCTCGGTGAGCAGGTCGTCGCTCATGTCGAGGAAGTTCGAGAGTTCGCCGGGGCGGCGGGAGGTCAGCTCGTAGGCCGAACCGAACGCGACCGTGCACAGCGAGCCGAGCTGGCCGTCGATCTGGTTGCCCATCACGACCTCCAGGCCGAGACCCTCGGCGAGGTGGTGCGTGCGCTGCGAACGGGTGAAGCCGGTACGAGCGGTCTTGATGCTGATCGCGGTGGCGGAGCCGCCGAGCACCTCACGGGTGACGTCGGCCGGGGTCACGGCGGATTCGTCGGCGATGAACGGCACGGGCAGCTGGGAAACGAGCCAGCGCCTGCCGAGGACGTCGTCGGCCGGGCACAGCTCCTCGGCGAAGAGCAGGTCGAGGTCGGCCATCTCCCGCATCGCCCGCGCCGCTTCGGCGGCGGTCCAGCCGCGGTTGCCGTCGATGTAGAGGTCGACGCCGTCACCGAAATGCTCCCTGAGCGCGCGCACGACGGCGGTGTCGAGCGACGCCGGGTGCCGGCCGACCTTGACCTTGAAGGTGCGGATGCCGTGGGTGTCGCGCATCCGCTCGGCTTCGGCGACCATCGCGGACGGCTCGTCGAAGCCGAGCATGTGGGACACGCGCATACGGTCGGTGTAGCCGCCGAGCAGTTCGGTCACCGACACGTCGAGGCTGCGGCCGAGCGCGTCCCAGATGGCCATGTCGATGGCGGATTTGGCGGTCGGGTTGCCGACCGTGCGGGCGAGCCGGGTGTGCACGGTTTCGCGGTCGAGCAGGCTGAGCCCGACGATCTGCGGGGCGAACAGGGAGTCGATCACCGCGATGATGCCCGCCTGGGTCTCGCCGTAGGTGAACGGGCGCGGGGGTGCCTCGGCGACGCCGACGACGCCGTTGTCGGCGTGCACCCGCACGAGGACGTGCTCGGCGACGTGCACCTCGCCCGAAGCGAACTTCAACGGCTTTCGGTACGGGATGGCGAACGGGATCGCCTCGACTCGCGTGATCTTCATCAGGTGCCCCCTGTGGACGGTGCGACGGACGGAAAGACGCCCTCGAGCGCGTCGAGGACGGTCGTGACGAGCGGGGACGGGGTCTCGCGGTGCCAGGCCAGCGCCAGCTCCACGGTCGCCGCTCCGGCGAGGTCGCGGAACACGACACCGGCCAGGGGGAGGGCACGGGCCGAGGCGGGCACCACGCCGACCCCCAGTCCGCCGGCGACCAGTGCCAGCAGGACCGCGGTTCCGGAGGCTTCGTGCAGTTGATGGGGCGTGAGCCCGGCCTCGCGGCAGCTGCGCGCGACGGCCTCGTACACGACCGAGTTGCGCCGGTCGTAGGTCACGAGCGGTTCGGACCGCAGATCCGCCATCGCGACGACGGGCTCGACGGCCAGCCGGTGGTCGGCCGGGACGGCGAGGATCAGCGGTTCGCTCTCGATCACCCGGAAGTCGATGTCGTCCCCGGTGACCGGAGGGCGGAGCACCCCGATCCCCAGCGTTCCCGTGCGCAGGCGTTCGCACTGCTCGGCGGTCAGCAGGTCGGCGCGGATCTCCAGTTCCACGTGCGGCACGCGCTGGGCGAGCGCCCTGGCCAGATGCGGGAGATGGGAGAACGCCGCCGTGCCGGTGAACCCGACCCGCAGCAGGCCCAGCTTGCCCTCGCCGATCCGCCGGACCCCGCGGATCCCGACGTCCAGTCCGGCGAGCACGCGTCGGGCTTCGGCAAGGAAGAACTCACCCGCCGGTGTCACCCGGACCTGCCGGGTGGTCCTGGCCAGCAGGACGACGCCCAGTTCGTCCTCCAGCTGGCGGATGGTGTGCGAGAGCGCCGGCTGCGCGACGTGCAGCTGCTCGGCCGCCCGGCCGAAGTGACATGTCTCGGCGACGGTGACGAAGTAGCGCAGGTGACGAAGTTCCATGAGACGCCTCCTCCCTGGCCTCTGTCGCCGATTCGTTCACGGTAGGAAGCAAAATCATCGAAGACAAAGACTTTATTCAGGCCTATTGATAAACAGAAATTATCAATAGCACCCTAGGTCAGATCTAGGCAGATGTCCGGTGTGACCGGCGGCACCGCCTGTCAGGGTTCTTGGTCATGCCCGGCGACACGAGTCGCCGATGGCCGATCAGAGCCGATCCGCGCCGCTGGAGGATCCATGACCGAGATGCTGGAGCACGTTTCCGCCGTCGTCGCCGACGCCGTCGTCGAAGACCCCGAAGCGGGCGTCTACCGCGCCAACCGGCGGATCTTCACCGACGAAGAGGTCTTCGAACTCGAGATGAAGCACATCTTCGAGGGCAACTGGATCTACCTCGCCCACGAGAGCCAGCTACCGAACCCCGGCGACTACTTCACCACCTACATCGGCCGCCAGCCGGTGGTGATCACCCGGGACAAGAACGGCGAACTGCACTGCCTGATCAACGCCTGCGCCCACCGCGGCGCGATGATCTGCCGCCGCAAGACCGACAACCGCACGACCCTCACCTGCCCGTTCCACGGCTGGACCTTCCGCAACGACGGCAAGCTGCTCAAGGTCAAGGATCCCGACGGCGCCGGCTACCCGGACAGTTTCGATTCCGGCGGTTCCCACGACCTGACCAAGGTCGCCCGGTTCGATTCCTACCGCGGTTTCCTGTTCGCCAGCCTCAACCCGGACGTCTCGTCGCTGGACGACCATCTCGGTGACACGACGAAGGTCATCGACATGCTCGTGGACCAGTCGCCCGACGGGCTGGAGGTGCTGCGCGGCTCGTCGACCTACACCTACGACGGCAACTGGAAGGTGCAGGCGGAGAACGGCGCCGACGGCTACCACGTCACCGCGACGCACTGGAACTACGCCGCCACCACCGCGCGGCGGAACACCGGCGAATCCAAGAACAGCACCAAAACCCTCGACGCGGGCAGCTGGGGCAAATCCGGCGGTGGGTACTGGTCGTATCCGAACGGGCACCTCTGCCTGTGGACCTGGGCGGGCAATCCGCAGGACCGTCCACTGTGGAGCCGGATGGACGAGCTGAAGGAGAAGTTCGGCGACGCCAAGGGCGAATTCATGGTCCGCGGCTCCCGGAATCTCTGCCTGTACCCGAACGTGTACCTGATGGACCAGTTCTCCACGCAGATCCGGCATTTCCGGCCGATCGCGCCGGACAAGACCGAGGTGACGATCTACTGCATCGCGCCGAAGGGGGAGAGCGCGGAGGCGCGCGCCTGGCGGATCCGCCAGTACGAGGACTTCTTCAACGCCTCCGGGATGGCCACCCCGGACGACCTGGAGGAGTTCCGCTCCTGCCAGCTCACCTTCCGGGCCACCGCCGCGCCGTGGAACGACATGAGCCGCGGCGCCCGGCACTGGCTCACCGGCCCCGACGAGGTCGCCGAAGCCCTCGACATGAAGGGCGTCATCTCCGCGGGCAAGAAGAACGAGGACGAAGGCCTCTACCCGGTCCAGCACGGCTACTGGCGTAAGACCATGCAGGCCGCCATCGCCGCCGAACGCGCCGAAACCGCCTGAGGGGAACCCGATGACCGCCACCACCGCCAAGACCATCACCCAGCACGACATCGAACAGTTCCTGTACCGCGAAGCGCGTTACCTCGACGACCGCGAGTTCGAGAAATGGCTCGAGTGCTACGCCGACGACGTCGTGTACTGGATGCCGTCCTGGGGCGACGACGACCTGCTCACCGAAGACCCGGAGACGTCGATCTCGCTCATCTACTACCCGGACAAGGGCGGGCTGGAGGACCGGGTGTTCCGCATCCGCACCGAACGCTCCAGCGCGACGTCGATCCCGGAGCCGCGGACCAGTCACAACATCACCAACGTCGAGGTGATCGAACGAGACGGTGACGTCGTGGACGTCCGGTTCAACTGGCACACCATGTACTTCCGGTACAAGACGGTCGATCCGTACTACGGGACCTCCTTCTACACCATCGACTTCTCCGGGCCGTCGCCCTTGATCCGCCGGAAGACCGTGGTGCTGAAGAACGACTACATCCACCACGTCGTCGACGTCTACCACTTCTGAGCGGAGAACGGTCATGGCCCACCAGGTCGCACTGTCCTTTGAGGACGGGGTCACGCGGTTCATCACGTGCGCGGAGGACCAGACCGTCGCGGACGCGTCCTACCGCCAGCGCGTCAACATCCCGCTGGACTGCCGCGACGGTGCCTGCGGGACGTGCAAGGCGTTCTGCGAGTCCGGCGAGTTCGACGGCGGCACCTACATCGACGACGCGCTCACCGAGGACGAGGCCGAACGCGGCTATGTCCTGCCGTGCAGCATGAAACCGAAGTCGGATCTGGTGCTGCGGATCGCGAGCACGTCGGCGGTCGCGAAGACGGAGGCCGCGACCTACACGGCCACCATGACCGGCCTGGAGCGGCTCTCGCCCACCACCGTGGCCGTCACCCTGGAGACGCCGGAGCGGGACAAGCTGGCTTTCCTGCCCGGCCAGTACGTCAACATCGCCGTGCCCGGTACCGAAGAAACCCGCTCGTACTCCTTCAGCAACGCCCCCGACGACAAGTACCTCACGTTCCTGGTCAAGCTCACGCCGGGCGGCGTGATGTCGGACTACCTGACCGGACGCGCGAAGCCCGGCGACGAGCTGACGTTCACCGGTCCGCACGGCAGTTTCTTCCTGCGCGAGACCGAACGCCCCGTGCTGCTGCTGGCGGGCGGGACCGGGCTGGCGCCGATCCTGTCCATCCTGCGCACGATGCGGGCCGCCGGCTCCACCAGGCCCGCCCATCTGATCTACGGCGTCTCGACCGACGACGACCTCGTCGAAGTCGACACCCTGCGGGAGCTGGCCGCCCAGGTCGAGAGCTTCACGTGGGACCACTGCGTGGCCGATCCCGGCAGCACGGCCCCGAACAAGGGCTACGTCACCAAGCTGATCCGCGACGAGCACCTGCACGGCGGCGACGTCGCGGTCTACCTGTGCGGGCCGCCGCCGATGGTCGAGGCCGTGCGGAAGCATTTCGCCGGCGACGGTTTCGAACCGACCGGCTTCTACTACGAGAAGTTCGCCCTCGCCGCGGGCACCCGCGAGCCGGTCGAGCCCGAGACGGTGGCCGCGGTCGAAGCCGAACCGACGGTCGAACAACCGAGCGCCAGCCGTGATCTCGCCGGCCAGAACGTCTTCCCGGCGGCCACCGTCGCGCCACTCAACGGTGGTGTGGCCCGCTCGGCCGAGGAGGAAAGCGCGACCGCGCGCAGGATCGCCGGGCAAGAGATGCTCCCGGCTCAGGCCGCTCCGGGTCACTACGAGATCGGTGAAGAGCATCCCTCGGTGCACGAGTCGGACGCGGTGTTCGAGGCACGCCAAGCCCTCGAACTGGGTGCTCTGGAGCTCACCATCGGCAGGCTCACCTCGGGGCAGCTCGCGGGTTACCGGCTGCTGGCCGAATCGACCGTGCCCTATGTGGACGGTGACCGGTTCCTCGACGCGGCCGCCTACACCGAGACCAACGCCGCGTTCCACGACTACCTGTTCACCCTCACCGGCAACGAGCATCTCCTGCAGGCCTACCGCGCCCTCGGCGTCAAAGGCCATATGGAGACGACACTGCGCAACGCGACCTGGTGCCATCCGCGGTGTACCCAGGACCATCTCGACATCGTCTCCGCGTTCGAAGCGGGGGATCGCGCCACCGCGCGGCGGCTGGTGGCCGAACACGCCGGCCGGTCGAAGATCACGACCCGGCGGGCCATGGCCGACGTCGACGAGGCCAAGCGGCCGCGTTTCGTCACCCCCGGCCGGTTCGCGGGCAAGGTCGTCATCGTCACCGGCGCCGCTCAGGGCATCGGCGAGCACACCGCCCGGCGGATCGCCGCCGAGGGCGGATCGGTCGTGCTGGCCGACCGCTCGGACCTGGTCGGCGGCCTGGCCGACGAACTCCCCGGCGACGCGATGCCGGTGCTCGCCGACCTGGAGACCTGGGAAGGGGCGCAGGCCGTGATCGAGGCGGCGCTCGCCCGGTTCGGCCGGATCGACGTGCTCGTCAACAACGTCGGGGGAGCGATCTGGTTCAAACCGTTCACCGAGTTCTCCCCGGCCGAGATCGAGACCGAGATCCGGCGCTCGTTGACGACCACCTTGTTCTCCTGCCGGGCCGCGCTGCCGTCGATGACGGCGCAGGGCCACGGCGTGATCGTCAACGTGTCGTCGGCGGCGACACGCGGGGTGCACCGCATCCCGTACTCGGCGGCCAAAGGCGGCGTCAACGCCATCACCGCGTCCCTCGCCTTCGAATGCGCCGACGCCGGGATCCGGGTGGTCGCGGTCGCGCCCGGCGGAACCGAGGCACCCGCGCGCAGGGTCTCCCGCGGCGGTTCGGCGCTGGAGACCGAACAGGAACAAGCCTGGTTCCAGGCGCATATCGACCAGACCATCGGCACGTCGCTCATGAAGCGCTACGGCACGCTCGACGAACAAGCCGCGGCGATCGCGTTCCTCGCTTCCGACGAGGCGTCCTACATCACCGGAACCGTCCTGCCCGTCGCCGGCGGCGACCTCGGCTGACACCCCCCGCTTTCCGTCCCCATCCGACCCACTCCGGGAGTCCTCATGTCCGAAACCGATGCGACGACGCAGCGGCGCACCGTGTCCTGGGTGGTCGCCCTCTCGGCCATCGCGCTCGTGTTCGACGGGTACGACCTCGTCGTGTACGGCACCGTCCTGCCGACCCTGCTCGCCGATCCCGGCCAGCTCGGGGTGATCACGCCCAGCCAGGGAGGCGCGCTCGGCAGCTACGCCCTCGTCGGAGTACTCGTGGGCGCTCTGGCCGCGGGCGGCCTCGGCGACCGGATCGGCCGCCGCCGGATCATGCTGATCAATCTCGCGTGGTTCTCGGTCGGGATGGGCCTCACCGCGCTGACGCAGAGCGTCACCGCCTTCGGCCTGGGCCGCTTCGTCACCGGCATCGGGGTGGGTGCGCTGGTGGCGACGGTCGGGGCCATGGTGGCGGAGTTCGCACCGCCGGGGCGGCGCAACCGGTTCAACGCGATCGTATACAGCGGAGTGCCCGCCGGTGGTGTGCTCGCCGCGCTGCTCGCGCTCGTGCTGACCGACACGATCGGCTGGCGTGGCCTGTTCTGGATCGGCGCGCTGCCCATCGTGCTCGTGCTGCCGCTGGCCGTGGTGAAATTGCCCGAATCACCGAAGTGGCTGGCCTCGCGCGGCCGGATCGACCGGGGCGAGCCGACCCGGGTGGGCTTCCCCGCGCTCGCCACCAGGACGCTGGCGTGGCCCACGCTGCTGCTGGGCCTGATGAGCTTCGCCGGGCTCCTGCTGACCTACGGGCTCAACACCTGGCTGCCGAAGATCATGGCCGACAACGGTTACGGCAAGGGCTATTCGCTGACGTTCCTGCTCGTCCTGAACCTCGGCGCCATCATGGGCGGCATGGCGGCGTCCCTGTGGGCCGACCGCGCCGGGGCCAAACGGGTGGTCGCCACGACGTTCGTCCTGGCCGCCGGCACCCTCGCGCTGTTGCCGCTGAGCCTTCCGCCGGCGGTGCTGCTCCTGGCCGTCGCGGTGGCCGGTGTCGGCACGATCGGCACCCAGGTGCTCATCTACGGTCTCGTGTCCAACTACTACCCGACCAGGGCGCGCGCGGCCGGTGTCGCGTGGTGCGCGGGTTTCGGCAGGCTCGGCGGGATCGTCGGGCCGGTGGTCGGCGGTGTGCTCGTCGGCGCCGGGCTGGGCGGCACCACGGCCTTCTACATCTTCGCCGCCATCGCCGCCGCGGCGGCCGCGGTGACCTTGCTGGTGCCCGGCTCACGCCAAGCCGACGAGGAACTTCCCGTGGTCGCATCGGCGGCCGGGAGCCCACATCCGGCCTAGGCTCGGTCCATCGAAGATCGATGAGGTGGACGTGACCGGAGCGCTGATCGGGCGAACTGAGCTTGTGGCCGGTCTGGAGAAATCCCTCCAGACCGGCCACAACCACTTCGTGCTGCTCGCCGGTCCACCCGGGATCGGCACGTCCGCCATCGCCGCGCACCTCGCGTGGCGCCACCAGGGCCCGATACACCGGACGACCGCCGCTTCGTGGGAATCGCGCCGGTCCTATGCCCTGCTGACCCAAGCGTTCCCCGGGTTGCCGACGTCGGAGCCCCTCGACACCGCGGCCCGGCTCGTCGAGCGGCTGACTCCTGGCACGCTCCTGGTCATCGACGACGCGCATCTCGCCGACGAGGTGTCGTTGCAGACGTTGGCCTCCGCCCTTCGCCATCATCCCGAAGCGCGGCTCCGGATCCTGGCGACCTCCACCATCGGCGACTCCCGTGCCGCCGCCGCGGTACTCGATCTGCTGCCGCGCATCGCGACCGACCGTCCTCGGATCCCGCCGTTGGACGCCGCGCAGATCAGCGAACTGGCTGCGTCCTACGGCGTCGCGCTCCACCCTTCGATGGCCGAACGGCTGACGCGCCACAGCCTCGGCAGGCCGAAGCCCGTGGTGGAACTGCTGACCGAACTGCCCAAGGCGACCTGGACCCAGTTCGACCCCACCTTGCCCGCCCCTGCCGCCGTCGACGCACGCGTCCGCGAGAACCTCGCGAAGTGCTCGCCCACGGCCCGGCGCTTCGCCGAGGCGGCCGCGGTCCTCGGCACCGACACGCCGGTCCAGGACGTGCTCGCGCTCGCCGAACTGGAGCTCGATCCGCTCGTACCGCTGGACGAGGCCGCCGGCGCCGGGCTGGTCCGGCTCGCACCGCGCGGGCTCACGAAGGTCGGACCGCCCGACCCGATGGTGCGGGCCGCCGTGCTGACCGGTCTCGGCCCGGCCCGGCGCGCCGAACTGCAGCGCCGGGCGGCGGATCTGGTCGCCGATCCGGTCCGATCGCTGCGGTTGCTGGTCGCCGCCAGCCCGGTGCCCGACGCGGTGGTCGCGGGCCGTCTCGACGACCTCGCCACGGAACGGGCCGCGGAAGGAGCCTGGGGCACGGCCGCGACCTTGCTCAGTGACGCCAGCCGGCTCACCGAAGATCCCCAGCTGCGGCAAGCGAGGATCACCCGTGCCGTCGACGCGCTGATCGGGGCAGGCGACGTCTTCCGCGCGGCGGCGCTGGTCCCGGAAGTCGAGGGGATCCGTGAAACCCCGCTGCGGGACGCGGTCCTGGGTTATCTGGCCGTCGTCCGCGGCCGCGCCACCGAGGCGGGCACCCGGCTGCGCCGTGCCTGGGAGATCGTCAACGCGGAGCGCGATCCGGAGATCGCGGCCCTCATCTGCCAGCGCTATGTGCTCGACGCGCTCGCACGGTACGACGGCCGCGAACTCGTCCGATGGGCCGACAACGCCATCGAACTCGCCGGTGCCGACACGCCCCCAGCGGTGGAAGCGGCCGCGATCCGTGGTCTCGGCTTGGCGGCCATCGGCCGGGCGAAGCAGGCGCGACGCGACTACGAGCAGCTCACCGGTCGCCTGCGCCACGGTGCCCAGGCCCAGCGCGCGATGCTGGCGCGTGGCTGGCTCAACCTGCTGACCGACCGGGTCGACGACGCCCGCGTCGATCTCGAAAGCTCCGTGCCCACCAGCTATCTCGGTGGCTCCGCGCGGATTTCCTTGTGGGCACGGGCCTGGCTGGCTCGCACGCAGTTCCTCACCGGTGAGTTCGACGGCGCGCTCACCACCGTGCGCGACGCACTGGAGTTGCAGGAACGATCCGGGATCCTGCTGACCGGCCCGTTGGTGTCGTGGACGGCCGCGGCCGTCCACGCGCTGCGCGGCGAGTGGACCGCGGCGGAGGCCGTCCTGCTGCAATGCGCCACCGACGCGAGCGACTACCCGATCATGCGCATCCCGGGTCAGCTCGCGAGGGCGCAGGTCGCCGAGGCTCGCGCGGACTCCGCCGGGGTGGTGCGGGCGCTGTACCCGTTGACCCGTCCGGCGCCCACGTCCAGCGCGGACGAACCCGGACACTGGCCATGGCAGGACATGTACGCGCACGCGCTCGTCCTGCTCGGCAGGCTCGACGAAGCCGACGAATTCCTTGTACCGCACGAAAAACTGGCGCTCAAACGCGAGCACGTCTCGTCGCGCGCCCGCCTCGCCGCGGCCCGTGGCCGCCTGTACGGCGCCCAGGGCGACGTCGCCGCCGCGACGGCTTCGTTCGACGAAGCCGTCGAGCTGATCGGCACCGTGCCGTTGCGCTACGACCAGGCTCGGATCAACTTCGGTTACGGCCAGACACTGCGCCGCCTCGGTCGCCGGGCCCGCGCCGACGTCGTGCTCACCGCCGCTCGTGACGGCTTCGCGGCGATGGGCGCGACGACCTACATGGAGCGCTGTGACCGGGAGCTGAAGGCGGGCGGCGTCCACCTCGCCCGCTCGGACGCGACGTTGACTCCCCAGGAGGACGCCGTCACCCGGCTGGTCGCGCAAGGGATGTCGAACAAGGAGGTCGCGGCGGAGCTCTTCCTGTCCAGCAAAACCGTCCAATATCACCTGACCCGCATCTACGCGAAGCTCGGCATCCGCTCGCGGACCGAGCTCGCGGCCCGGTACAACACGGTCGCCGAAAGGGCCCGCTCGGAGGACTGACCGGCGTGCGCCGTCACTGCGAGAGCATGCGAATCCTGGTTGTCGACGAACTGTCGACGGCGTTTGAGAGCGTGGTCGCTGTTCCAGGGGAGTAAGTGCCGGGGTGATCGACAGGCGCCGCTGTTCGGCTGTTGCCGCGGGCCCACGGCAACTCTAGGGAGGTCCCAGATGAGCATGCCTGTGCTCCGGCCGTATGGCTTGGACAGCGAGGCCGGAGATCCCGTATCGACCGAGGCCGGCGTGATCTCGCCATTCGCACCGGTGACGCTGTCCGGTGTAGCCGCGCCGATGGCGGCACCGCGCCCCGGGCAGGTGCTGCATTCCCCGTTCGCCGAAGCCGCCGTCTCCATGGGCGAGGCCGATTTGGGGGCCGAGGCGGCCGGGGCGCTGCTGGCCGAACTCGATGACGCCGGTTTCAGCGAGGCGCTCGAGCTGCTGGAGGACGACGTCGCCGCGCGGCATCTTCGTTCGGTCGGCACCTGGTCCAGCGAGTCCGAGGCGCCCGTGCTCGCCACCGCGGACACCGCGCAGTGGATGGCGGAGCTGGCAGAGGAAGCCGACCGTGTACTCGGCGCGCTGGAGGAACACTTCGGGGATCGTCCGGCGGATTCGTTGCAGGCCGGTGAGATCGAGGCGGTCGCCGGGATCCGCGAGGCGGACGGTTTCACGAATCCGTTCGACACGCAGCAGCTCTTCCTCGGCGGTCTGCTGGACAAGGCGAAGAAGCTGGCGAGCGGCGTCGGCAAGCTCGCGAAGAAGGGGCTGGCTTTCGCCGGAAATCTCGCGCTGGGGCCGCTGTTCGGGATGCTGCGCAAGCTCGTCCGGCCGTTGCTGCGGAAGGTGCTCGACAGCGCGATCGGCAGGCTGCCCGCGTCGCTGCGTCCGCTGGCCGGTCAGCTGGCGGCCAAGCTGAGCGGCAGTGGCGAGCTATCCGCCGACGCGGACCTCGGGGAGGAGTTCGACCGCGAACTCACCGCATCCGTGACAGCACCGAACGAAGGCCGATGGCCGGCCGAGCAATCTCCTGCCGAGGGCACCTACGAAGCTCCCGGGCCGGGACACGATCTGGACGCCGCGCGCGCCCGGCTGAGCCGTGAGCTATCCGTGGCAGATCCGGGTGTGCCGCCCACCGAACAGCTCGAGCAGTTCATTCCCGTGGTGATGGCGGCGCTGCCGCTGATCCGGACGGGCATCAAGATCATCGGCCGCGACAAGATCGTCAACGGGATCGCCGGGCCACTGTCCCGGCTGATCTCGGGCATGGTCGGCGCGGACGCGGCGAAGCTGCTGTCCCGGCATATCGCGAGCACCGGGCTAGGACTGCTGGGGCTCGAGGCAGGCGGCGACGGATCGCTGGGCGGTGAGGCCCTCGCCGCCGCGACCGAGGACACCGTGCGGCAGGTGCTGACGCTGCCACCGGAGTCGCTGGACCAAGAACTGCTTCTCGAGACCGAGGTTCAGGACGCCTTCGCCGCCGCGGCCACCCGGCATCTGCCCGCGGCGGTGCTTCGGCCCGAGCTGGCCGAACGTGAGCTCGACGCCGAGCACGCGGTGTGGGTGATGATGCCGCGCGCCACCAAGCCGTGCTTCCGCTACAAGAAGTACGGCCGCGTCATCCCGGTCCGGCTCACCCGGCCGATCGCCCGCGCGGTGGTCCTCTCCGGCGGTGAGACGCTGGAGCGGCGGCTGCTCGAATCCGGTGTGCGGGCGTGGCCCGTCGACGGCGAAGTGGAGTTGTACGAGCTGCTTCCCGGCGGCAGGCCGGGTCATGTCGCCGCGTTCGAGTCCGAGGAGGGCGCTGACGCCTCCGCAACCGGGGTGTACGAGTTCGAAGAGCTGACCCAGACGGCCGCGACGCTCCTGGCGGGCAACCCCCGCTTCGCCCAGACGGACCGGCATGGCGGGCCAGGCAGGCACCGCGGGGCGGGCAGCCGCTACTTCCGGTTCCGCCATCACGGTCGGCCATTACGCCGACGGTATCGGCATGGCTTCATCGTGGGGTTCGACCTGACCGCGCGGCAGCCGGTGCTGAAGGTGAACCTGCTGGTCGGAGAGCGCGACACGCACGAGATCGCGGCGCAACTGCAGCGCGGGCAGCTCATCCAGGTCGTCTCGACCGTGCGACGGCTGCTCGATCCCGCCGCGCTCCAGGCGATGACGACCAGGTTGGACCGGCTGATGACCAAACACGGCATCGTCGCGCCGTCCGGTATCGGCAAACAACTGGCCGAACGGCTGGCCGACGGGATGCTGAGGGCGGTATCGCAGCAGCTCCCGGCCGCCGGGCGGACGCTGGCCCAAGCGGCTCAGGATCCCGCGCCAGGAGCCACTTTGACGTTCATGTTCTCCTTCGCCGATCGCGCGGCGGTCGCGGCGGGCACACCGGCGGGAGACCCGGCCGTCACCATCCGTCCGGGCGTGCACCGTGACTGAAGCGGCGCCGGATCGGCAGACCGAGTTCGAACTGGCGCACTGGCGGCTCGCGGTCGAAGCACTCGCCGATCTCGACGTCATCGCCGCGCCCGAGGCGTGGCAGGCGCTCGAGGACCACCTGCAGCGCCGCGTCCGTGATCGTTTGTCGGAGGTGGTCGCGGTGCTGATCGCCGAGGGAAGGGCGCTGCACCGCAAACTCGGCGTGGGCGGGGATCCCGCCGAGGTCAGGCAGGCGGTGCTTCGGCTGCGCGCCAGGTACCTGCAGGTGGAGACGATCCTCGATTTCTACGGCGACGCGGTGAACAGCCGGACGAACCCGGCGCTGGGAGCCCTGCTGCGCGGCTACGACGCCTTGGCGGGCGACAGCATTTCCGCCGTCTTGAACCGGCTCGGCATCGAGTCCCCGCCTGCCTTGATCTACCTGGATCGAGGCCTGGGCGCGGCCATCCTGCGTGCCGGGATCCGGTTGTGGGACCACAGTCATTCCTCTCCGGCCGCGGCCATCAAGCTGACCCGCCACAACCTGGCTCACCCGACCTCACTGCTGCACGAGACGGGCCACCAGGTGGCGCATCTGACCGGCTGGAACACCGAACTGGCCGACGCGCTGGCTGCCGAGCTCATCCCGCGCTCCGCGGAACTGGCGGAGATGTGGCGGAGCTGGGCGGGAGAGATCGCCGCCGATGTGCACGCTTTCGCGCAAGCGGGATGGGCGCCGGTGGCCGCACTGGCCAACGTCGTCGACGGGACGACGTCGTCGGTGTACCGGATCAGGTTCGCCGATCCGCACCCGTACCCGTTCCTGCGCGTGATGTTCAACGCCGCGCTGTGCCACAGCTGGTTCGGCGCCGGGCCCTGGGACGACCTCGCCGAGGTCTGGCGGCAGCGTCACCCGCTCGCACAGGCCGACGGGGAGACGGCCGCGCTGACCCGCGCCAGCCTCGACGCGTTGCCCGACCTGGTCGACGTGTGCACACGCCGTCCGATGGCCGCCTTCGGTGACGCACCGCTTTCGGCGTTGCTCGATCCGCGCCGTGTGTCGCCTGGCGCGCTGCGGTCGCTCGCCCGGCAGGCGGGACCGTCGTTGCTGACCTCGGCCTACCTGAGGCGGCGCGAACCGCTGCGGATCCTCGCCTATCTGTCCACCCGTGCGGTGCTCGAACCGGCCGCCGCCGCCGATCACCAGGCCCGGCTGCTCGCCTGGGTCACCGACGTCGGCGCCGACGCCGCACCACGCACGTACCACCATGCCGCTTGACCCGGAGGGGAACAGGAAACGCCATGACCGATCCGAAACCGGCCGACGCCCGGCCCGCCGCTGGACGGCCGAAGCAGGCCCCCGCGACGCAGGCCAAAACCGACCCGCCCGTCACCACGAAATCCACAAAGGACAACGGGCACAGTGCCAAGCCCGTGTCCGACGAACAGCACCCGGCATTCGATCAGCTGGTGCTGGCCCTCACCCGGTCGATCGATGACCTCGCCAAGAAGAACGGTGACGGCCTGACCACCGTCACCACTCCGGACCCCCTCGCCGTGCAACGGGATCGGGTCGTCTTCGCCTACGACTTCCTCGGCTCCGTGCTGGGCAGGCGCACTTTCCAGCTGAAGAGGGTGACCGTGGTACGTGAACGCGGCACGCTCACCTTCACCGATCTCGCCGGTGCGACGGTGGCCAAGATCCGGTCCGCCGCCAACATCACCCAGCTCCTGCAAGGACTACGGGAGGGCGTGTCGGTCAGGATCGACGAAGGCGTCAATGCGATCCCTGACGGCCAGCGGATCGACTCGATCGTCACCTTCACCGCGGTCGGTGGCACACCGGTGGCGATCGGCCCGTGCCTTGGCCCGGTCGACGGAATCATCTTCTAGACAGACAGGAACAAGGGGAGAAACCACTATGTTCTTTCCACTGGCCAAAGCCCTCGGGCAGCAGAACACCGACCTCGGGGCGCAGCGGGTCTTCCGTCTCCACCCGACACAGATCGCCTACCTCCTCGACGAGGTCTGGGATTCGGCACGAAGAACACCGCAGATCCCGGACCCGTCCGGGGAAAAGGACCTCGTCTTCTTCGCCCGGTTCTTCGACGACACCGTATTCGACGCGCTCGATCTGCCGACCCAGCCCGGCGACGGCACGATCCTGTCGACCGAGGTGCTCAACGCCTTCCTCGCCCCGTCCGGGATCAAGGTCGCCAGGGCCGGCGCGGCCGAGTGGAGTGGACGGCCGAACGAACTGTTCTGCCCGCCGCTGTTGTGGCACCACCTCGCCTACGCCTACGTCCTGGAGAGCACCGGTATCGTCGAGATCTTCGCCGAGGTGGTCCGGAGGCTGACCGTCGGCGAGACGATGGGAGTCCTCTCCCTGGACAGCATCGCGTGGCTGCGGGCCACCGAACAGCTGTTCTTCCGCGACCTGCCGTCGTTCTCGGTGTCGAGCGTGCTCAGCCAGGTCCGCCCGTTCGACCGGACCAACCGCCGCAACGCCTACTGGCGGATGCTGGGCCTCGACCTCGCGCACGCGGTGCCGCCGCTGTGGGCAGGGTCCGGGCCGCTGGCCGACTGGAAGAACCTGACCGGTCCGGTGAACCAGGATTTCCGGCAGAAGTGGAGTGAGCTGCTCCGGCAGATCTGGATCGGCGTGGAGAACCGGGCCAACGTCAACGGTGCCAACCCGGCCGATCCCAGCTACATCGCCTTGCTGGCCCGCGCGCTCAAGGATCTGCTCGGCAACCGGCGCCGGGGAGGCGCGCTCGCCCGTGAAGAGTTCTCCTACGTGACGATGCTGAACTGGTTCCACCTGACCGTGGACAGCGACACGTCGGTGATCGTCGACCTGCAGGCACAGGCGAGCAGCGCGGCGGACCGGCTGGGCGCACTCGGCCAGAAGGTGGGTATCACCCCCGCGTTGCGGTCACGGGAACTTTTCGACCTCGCCGAGCCGATGTCGACGTTGCTGCGCGGGATCGAGCTCGGGTTGTTCGACAGCGAGGCGACCTCGGCCACCCTGTTCACCGACAACAGCAGCATCTTCCGGGACGTCCTCGACACGATCAACAACTGGCAGTCGGCCACCGGTGAGCGGGTCAAGGAAAGTCCCGCACGTCAGCAGCTGACCGGGGGTCAGCCGCTACGGGTGCCGTCCCCGACGGCGCCGCCCGCCGCGATGGCATCGTTGAACGGCTCTGCCGCGACTCACTCGCGGAACGAGTGAGTGCCATGCAGGCCAGTGACGGCCTGGTCGCCGAGGAGCCGGAGCGGCGGTGGGTGGGCGAACTGATCAGCCCGTTCGCGGCCGCTCCCGGCATCGACGAGGACTCCACGATGGCAGGGTTCTCCGTGGAGAGTGAGCTCGAAAACTGGACTGACACCGTGCTGGGCCTGCCTGCCAAGGTCCGTGCGGCGATCAAGACCGGCCATGCGGACGAGGCGGTCCAGTTGCTCATCGCCGGAGGTAAACGGGACGAGAACTGGCTGATCGACGTCGTGTTCCACACTCGCCATCCGGAATTGAACGGCAGGCGGATCCGGCCTGGCGAGCAGGCTCTGGCCAAGGAGTGGTCGGCCATCCGTACGAGCATCGTGCGCCCGCTGCTGCGGTCCACGTCCGCGTCGCCCAGCCCCGCCCCTCCGGTACCAGCGGTAACGCCCGCACCGGCCCGGACGAAAGGGCATTGGCAGCACCGAGCATTTCTTTCCGCCGGCATCGATCCGGACCGGTGGGATCCGGACGCGGGCTTCACCCGGACCGAAACGATCGTCCAACGGGTCTACGCCTATTACATGAAGTTGTTCAATGCCAACGAGAACCTGCTCTGGGCCGGGCTGGCGAAGCTGGCAGGCGCTCAGGTGTACCACGGGCTGGGCATGACGCAGGTCAGTATCGAGACCGCCGCGACGACGGCCGACCAGATCCCCACCGCCGACCTCGTCATCTTCTATGCGCGGACCGTGCAGGTGCAGCTGCTCACCGCGCAGCGCGCGATCTTCGACGATCTCGCCTGGCAGCATCAGGCTTTCCTGGAGGGCGGCCTGCCGGCGCTGGAGGCCCATGCCGCCACCGGGATCCCGGTCGATGCCTGGCGGGACATCGCCTCCGGCGACCCCGGACGGGTCCAGTCGGGAAACCGGGCACTGGCGTGGCGTGAGCAGAAGAAGGTACTGGCGCCGTTCTACGCCTCGATCCGCGACATGGCGGACTTCGACCAGATACCCAAGCGGATGTCCGCCGAAGCGCCGTCACCAGTGCCCGGTGCGAAACCCTTCCGGGAGGTCGTGCACGACGGCGACATCACGGTGTTCGAGGATCGCTGGAAGTGGATCGATACCGACATACTTCCGGCATACCAACGGCTTACGCCAGGGCGCCGTCGTCAACTCGTCAACGCTCCGCTGGCCGACCTGGCCGCCCAACGCTGGCCACCCGGCTGAACGGAGGTATTTCGTATCTGAGCGCCGGGTCGCCGCCCCTGTCAGATCGGATGAAAGATCCGTCCTGGTCAAGGGGGCTGCGTGAGCGGCATTTCGCACGGCGTCGACTTCCGAGTGCTGGGCCCGCTCGAGGTCGCGGTCGGCGACACGGTGCTCGACCTCGGCGGTCCGCAGCTGCGGGCCCTGCTCGTCCTGCTCGGGATCGCGGACGGCCGCGCGGTGAGTGTCGCCGCGCTGGTCGGACAGCTGTGGGGCCCGCATTCCCCGCACGACGCCGACCGGACCGTGCGTACCTACGTTTCCCGGCTGCGCAAATACCTCCGCCCCGCGGAGAAGGCGTTCGGCGGAGGCGATCTGATCGTGACCCGGCCGCCGGGGTATCTCCTGCGACTGGATCCCGAAGTGATCGACGCGGTGCGGTTCGAGCGCTTGGCGGCCACGGGACGCCAGGCGCTCGACGCCGGGCAGCCCGCTCTGGCGGCCGAACGGCTTGTCGCGGCACTGGGGCTGTGGCGTGGCCTCGCCTACGACGAATTCTCGGATATCGCCTCCATCGACGCCGAGTCGAGCAGATTGGCACAACTGCGCCAGAACGCCGTGGAAGACCGGATCGCCGCGAACCTGGCCGCCGGGGGAGGCAGGGAACTGGTCGCGGAACTGGAGGCGTTGACCGCGGCCCATCCCGGGTACGAACGGCTGTGGGGGCAGCTGATGCTGGCCCTGTACCGCGCCGGCAGGCAGACCGACGCCTTGCGGACGTTCCGGCGGGCGCGGCTGCTCCTGCTGGAGGAGTCCGGAGTCGAACCTTCCCTGGCACTGACCGTGATCCATCGGCGAATCCTCGCGCAGGACAAGGAACTGCTCGCTCCGGAACCCGGCGAAACCGGGCCGCTCACCGCCGGTGAGGTCGCCCTTCTCGAAAAAGGCGATCTGCGGACCAGCAGGCAGCATTTCGAAACCGCCTACCACCTGGCGAAGCAGGCTGGTGACGGAGACGGCCTGGCGCGCGCGATGCTGGGCCTGTCCGGCCTGTGGGTGCACGAACATCGCACGGCCACCGGCACCCACCAGATGCAGAGCCGGTTGAGAGACGCGCTTTCCGCGGTCGGCACGGACTCCCCGCTGGCACTTCGGCTGCGGGTGCGGCTCGCGGGAGAGATCGACTACCGTGCCTCCCGGCACTCGGAAATCCTTGCCATGCTGGAGGAAACCCGGCTTGCGAACGATCCGGTGGCACACGCGGAGGCGCTGAGCGTCGCCCACCACTGCCTGCTCGGCCCGGACCACGGACAGCTGAGACAGACGCTGGCCCGGGAACTGATCGGCGAAAGCACCCGCACCGGCCGTCGCGGTGACCACCTGATGGGCCTGGTGTGGCACACCGTCGACCTGTTTCTCGCCGGCCATCCGCACGCCGAACGACGGCTCGGTGAACTGCGGCAAGCCCTCGCCGAGGACGATTTCCTCGCGGCGCATTTCGTGGCGAGTGCTCTCGAGGTGATGCTGACGATCCGGGCAGGCCGGTTCGACGAGGCGGAGAAACAGGCGCAGGCCTGCGCTGAACTCGGGGAGACCGTGGGCGACGCCGACGCCATGGGGTGGTATGGCGCGCATCTGGTCGCGATCCGGTGGTTCCAGGGCAGGCTCGACGAGGTGCTGCCGCTGCTCGACCGGCTCGTCCATTCGTCGACGCTGTCCACCGTCGACAATTCGTACTTCGCGGCGCTGGCCGTGGCCGCCGCGATGGCAGGCGACCGGCGGAAGGCGGCGAGCGCACTCGCCACGCTGGTCGGCTCCGATCTGGCGGAGCTGCCCCGATCGAGCACCTGGATGGTCTCGATGAACGGCATCGCGGAAGCCGCCTACCGGCTGGGTGACGCCGAAACCGCGGCACGGGCCTACGAATTGCTCAGACCGTTCGCCGATCTGCCGGTGATGGCCAGTCTCGCCGTCGCCTGCTTCGGCTCGGCCCACTACCCATTGGGCGTCGCCGCGATGGCCATGGGCGCCCCGGAACGGGCCGTGCGGCATCTGCACACCGCAATCCAGCACAACCTCGCCTTGGCGCACTGGCCCGCCGTCGCCGTCTGCGAAGAGCGTTATGCGGAGGCAACGGCTCTGCTGCGCTCTGGGCGCTGACGTCACCGGTGGCCGGTCAGTGGCAGCGCGGAGAAGGTGTGGTCGTGCCAGATCAGCCGGGAGGTTTCTTCCGAGGTCGCCGGATACGAGTGGGACGTCGAGTCCGTGGCAGGCGCCGAACAGGCCGCCCATGCCCGGGGCGGGACAGGTCAGCTCGTAGAGGTGGGCGCGGCCGCCCGCTCAGGGGTCACCTGGTCGAGTGTGCCGTCGAGCGCGGTGAACAGCCGTTGCTCGTCGCGGGTGTGGCCGACGAGCAGCTCGCTGTCCTGGCCTGCTCCCTCGGCCAAGGCCTGCCACGGGGTGCTGGGCAGGACATGCCCGTCGACGATGGGCGCGAACGGGATCGTCCGGTGCGCGGCCTGGCCCCAGGCCGTGTCCATCGGCCGATCGCGTAGGCGCCGCCCTGGATCCACACCATGGCCGGAAGTCCAGCGTCCGGGCCGGGTTCGGGTGTCCAGACGTTGATCGTCAGCCAGTCGTCACCCGCAGCGCGCCGACTGACAGGGCGATTTCGGGCCGGGACGCGGCGACGGTCATCACGACTTCCTTTCTCGGGCGGTGATGAAGGGCTGTTGATCAGCTGTCGACGGCTTGTCGACAGTCTCTGCCACGGTGAGCGACCTACCAATCGAATTCCCGCACGGAACAAGGGGAGAATGCCATGCGAAAGTCAGTGCTCGGTCTCGGTGCGATGGCGGCGGTCGTCGGGTTGTCCGTCGCGCCGTCCGCCGTCGCGTCACCCGGCTCGGCGGGACACGGGGGAGTCGGCACGCTCGCCGCGGTGGTCATCCCGATCAAACGGATCCCGGTGGACAACCTCTTCATCCCGCCGCGGATCGGGGGAGACGACGAATTCAACGGGCATGGTCCGGACGTCTTCGCCAATGCGACGCTCGTGGGGGTCGGGACGAACCGGTTGCGGGTCAGGATCTTCATGGACGCGATCGAAACGAGGTCGGACTTCACCCATGTGCGCGGCACCTCACCCGAATTCCTGATCTACGTGGCGCCGGTGGGTCAGTGCGTCCAAAGCGTCAGCCGGGGAACATATGAGGAAATCCGCTATCGCGACACCGATCACCACGTCGATGTGTTCGCGGGGCAGGTCACCGACAGCTTCGTCCGTGACTGGACCTTCGTCGGGGACATCGACGGTTCGGAAGCGGGCACCCGAACCGGTGCGGCCTTGAGCACATTCAGTTTCGTCGCCAACGTACAGCCATGCTGAGTCAGGACCGATCCGGCTGAGCGCGGTGTTTCACAGCCGGGGCACACCCGAAACGGGCGTGCCCCGGCTTCCACGCGGGCGTTCTCTCGCGCCGCCGCTCATCCGGTCCTGTTCAGGCGCATCGCGGAGGTCTACGCTGATGAGGCGCCTTGATCTGGTGGATCGTGGGCGCGACCGGACATCCGCTCCGGACCGCGGCGGCACTGGCACTTTTCGTCGATGCCCAAGGAGGCCGCGGATATGTCATCCGCCTCGCTCGAGGTGACGGCCGAGCGGCCGATCCGCACCGCGAGTCTCACGGCCGGCATCGGGCTGTTGCTCATGTCCGTGCTGGCCGGTTTCGGCAAGTTCGTCGCGATCGACGGGTTGGTCACGCCTGGGGACGCCGCGCGGACGGCGATCGACATCACCGAGTCCGCGGGGCTCTTCCGGCTCGGTATCGCAGCGCTTTTCGTGGTGATCGCACTCGACGTCGTCGTGGCGTGGGGGCTGTACCGCGTGTTCCGTCCGGTGAACCGGAATCTCTCGATGGTCGCGGCGGCGTTCAGGCTCGTGTACTCGGGTGTTTTCCTCGTCGCGATCGGTCAGCTCTTCGAGCCGCTTCGTCTGCTCGCGGGCGATGCCTACCTCGCGGTGTTCACCGCGGACCAGCTGAATACCCAGGCGCTACTGGGAATCACCGCGTTCACCGACCTGTGGATGGTCTCCCTCGGCTTGTTCGGTGTCCACCTGCTCATCCTGGGCTACCTGGCGTATCGATCAGGGTATGTACCGAGATTCCTGGGGGTTCTGCTGGTCATCGCGGGGTTCGGCTACGTGATCGACAGCTTCGGCGTGATGCTTTCCCCAGGCGTGTGGGCCGATGTGTCCACCTACACGTTCATCGGCGAGTTCCTGCTCGCGCTGTGGCTCGTGATCCAGGGCCGTCGGGTCACCTCGACCGGTTCCTCCAACTGAATAGAGAGTGTGGCTTCCCCATGACCGCAGCAGAAACCTCGATCACGCCACCGGCCGCGGGCCCGGTTGCCCCGCCTGGCGGACCGACGACCGCGTCGACCCGGAAGACCGCCGTCCTCATCGGACTGCTGTTTCTCGCAGCCACGGCGGCGTTCATCTTCGCCGACTCACTCACCACGGGGGTACTGAACAGCCCGGGCTTCCCGGCCGGCGCGTCCGGGCAAACCGGCGCGCTGGCCACCAGTGCCGTTCTGCTGGGCGGACAGCTCGGGGTGGTGGGTATCGCCGTTCTTCTCTTCCCCCTGGTGAAGCGTCATGGCGAAGCGCTGGCGCTGGCACATGTCGGCTTCAGGGTCGCCGAACTCGCCGCTAGCCTGTTCTACCTGGCCATCCCGCTGATGGTGATCGAGCTCGGAGCCGGCTTGCGTGACGGCACGATCGACGGCCCCGCGGCAGCGAGTCTCGGCGCGTCACTGAAGATGCAGCACGGCGTGGCCACCTTGTTGATCTATCTGGTCACCACCATCGCGGGCCTGTGCATGTCAATCCTGCTCTATCGATCGAGGCTCATCCCGCGCTGGATCGCGATCCTCGGCATCGTCGGCTACCCGACGCTGCTGGCCGGATGCGTCCTGGACATGTTCGGCGTCGTCGATGTGACACAGGGAGTCGGGCTCGTCGCGCTGGTTCCGGGCGGGATCTTCGAGGTGATCCTGCCGATCTGGCTGATCGTCAAGGGATTCACCTTCCCCAGCCACGGCTGAAAGGGGAATCTCCGCCCACAACGTTTTGAGCAGCGGGGTGCTGCGGAGAGGCGTCGTCGACTTCTCCCCTCAGCGGTTTCTCCCCGCCGAGGTTCAGTTCAGTTCGGAGCACGGGTCGGTGGTTCGGCGTCCAGGATGTCCGTCGCTCGGACGGCGTGGGCGGAGGTGCCGGTGGGAGCGCCGTCCGCGCGGATGGGTACCCAGGTGATTCCCGTGTGCTCGTCGCGCAGGCTGCCCCCCACGACCGTTCCGATCTCTTCCGGCTTCGTTCGAGACGCTCGACAGGGCGCGTTCCCGCGGGTGCGTCGGCGGTAGCGGACTCGCCATCCCACTGGGTAGCCGCCAACGTGGCGAGTGGGCCAGTCCCGGCGGGTATTCCCCGCCTGCTGGGCCGGGTCCGTCTCCGGGAGGACAACCATGGCCGGGGATCGCGGGCGCAGTCCTGGCCTCGCAGGGTCGCGTGGAGGGTCTTCCGTCGGCACCTCTGGTCACCCCGCTCGAGTCGGCTTCACCATCACCGGCCGGCCACGGTCCAGGGCGCGATTACCAGACTAGGGCTTCCCGGCCGCTGACGTGCTCATCCAGGTGGGTGGTTCAGGTCTTGCACACGAATGATCCAGAACCGCGTACACCCGTTCGCCACGGGTTCGGGGGCGGCGCCGAGGGTTACGCTGGGGAGATCGCAGGTGTTGGAACACGTCTTCTCGACGACCTCACCGGTGCCGCCCCGGCCTTTCGGCGATTTCCAGCGTTATCGCGGTGTGCGCCTGGTGGCTTCGGCGGCGAAGGACGTCGAGGATTGTGTGCTACTGCTCGCCATTCTCGGCCTCGACCCCGCCGACGGGCTGGAGCGCTGAACTGACACGATCGGGTTGACCTGACCTGTCCGATGTGGTCCAGCTCGTCCGCCATTGCGAAGAGAACCCTTGGTATCCAAGGGAATCCGGTCACTGGTGAACAATGTCAGGCTCCCACGCACGCCGCGACCGCAGGTTGCATTCTCCGGCGACTGGTGCGACGGTTCGCGTCGGCAGCCAACCGGTTCGGTTCGAAGATCGTGCCGGGGCCGTCACCGCTCCAGACCGTGGCGGATTACACCCCGACCCGTCTCGTCAGGAGCCTCATCATGGACAAAGCCGACCCGAATTCGCCGATTCCCCCGGACTCGCGGCATATCCGTGCCCACCACTTGTCGCGGTCGGTGCGGTTCTACGTCGCCCTGGGCTGCGTAGTCCGCCGGTCCGGCGACGAGTGGGTGCAGTTGCGCAACGGGGACGCCCTGTTCGTGCTCGAACAGGGCGGCGCCAACGCTCACTCGAGCGGTATCGCCCCTGAATTGAGCGCCGGCAATCTCTTGCATCTGTGCCGCCGTCTCTGGTCGGCCAGTATCGATACCAGTCCGATCAGCTACCCGGCCAGCGCGCCAGGCGGCAGGATCACCACGAGCGATCCCGATCGGCATCCCGTCTCCATCAGCCAAACGGAGAGCCGATAAGCGCCCACCGTCACCCCTTTGCGTGTCGCGGTGAGTGCACGGTGACATCGGCGGGGAATCGCGGGGCGATCTCGTAGTGGGTGCCGAACTGGCTGCTGAAACCGGTCACCCCGATCCTCCTGCCCCGAGACCTCAGCCGAACAGGACGCGAGCTTCTGCGGCAAGGGGGATCACACGAGGTTGAACGCAAGCGCGATGATGCCGCCGGCCATCGAGATCGAGGTCGCCCCGACGTGCATCCCGATCGACAACCGGATGTCCTTCTTCTTCCAGACGAACCACGGCCCCGGGAAGAAGAAGATCAGCTTCGACACGAACGTCCACGGGGCCCAGAAGTGGTACAGCGAGAACAAGACCGTGCTGAGTACCGGCGCCCCTTTGCCCAGATGGGCGATGCGGGGCATGAGGAACCCGCGGAAGTAGAACTCCTCGATGAGCGGCAGCGAGATTCCGGTCAGCGGCAAGCAGATCGCCAGCGTGGTGAGCATGACCGAGCGACCGTTCCCCTCGATGTACGTGGTGGCGCTGCCGCCCGCCTCGGCGAACGGGAGCCAGGTGAAGAAGTGGTCGAAGACGAAGCTGTCCAGTGGTATGAGCGCGGTCGACACCGCCATCATCCACAAGAACATGGCGATGGCCATGGCGACGAGCTTTCCCCTCGGCAACGGCTTGTCGGTGTAGTGCAGCACGCCGCGCAACGAGAACCGGCCGTTGCGCTTGCGCCCCAACCAGTACAAACCCGCCATCAGCGGTCCGAGAACCAGGCACAGGGCGATCGCCCAGCCCAGGAATACCGGATAGCCGATGGCGACGACGAACGGTTCGGCGATCAGGAGATAGACCGCGACGATCAGAGCACCGGGGAGAAGGTGCAGAGCGATGGACAGCGGCAGCGAGTGCCGGTCGGCCAGCAGTCGCCCTGCTATTCCGTGTGTCGGATGGGGCGTGATCGGGACCGTGGGCCTGGGCTTGTCATCCATACCGACGACAGTTGCCGGGTCACCTGACACGGCCCTGACACAGCACTGACACGGCACTGAGCCTTTTCGTCTTGCGAGGTAAGGCTTGGCCAGGTGTCTTTCGCCCTTCCGCAAAGTGGGCTGGTCCCGATATCCGCGATGAACTCGCTTGAAGAATGCGACGATAAAGGGCTGAGAAATTGTCGGGCGACATGCCGTCGAGTGGCTCGGTCCGGTCGCACCGGCAGTAACCGGTTCTGATCAGCGCAAGAAGCCGCCGCGACGGAGGGGGCACTCGACGCTCCGACATGAGCTTGAACGCCCCCTCCGGCGAGCAGGCCGGTCAGCAGTTAGCGCGGCTGCTCGCGCCACCAGCGCTGACCGGCTTCGGGCAGCGTCGAGATCGGGTCGTAGTACGGGTAGCGACGCTGCAAGGCCTCCGGGTCCTCGTGCTCGATCCCGGTCCGGTAGTTCTTGGTCCAGTACGAAATCCCGAGCTCGCGGTCGTACTCGGCGAGCTGGTGCACCCAGCGCTTCCCGACGTACGGAACGTCGCAGACGATCCGCGGAGTCGCGTAGCCCGGCAGGTACCCCATGATCGCGTGCTGCAGCTCCTGCGCCTCGTGCACGGAAACCCGCCAGTGCTCGGCGTTCGGGATCATGTCGCACATGTAGAAGTAGTACGGCAGGATGTTCGCCTCGCCCTGCAGCGCGAAGCACAGGTCCAGCAGGTCGGCCGGGGTCGCGTTCACGCCCTTCATCAGCACGCCCTGGTTGCGCACGTCGCGGACGCCGACGTCGAGCGCGGTCCTGGCGGCTTCCGCGACCAGCGGGGTCACCGACTGGGCGTGGTTGACGTGGGTGTGGATCGCGAGGTTGACGCCGCGGCGCTGCGCGGTGACGGCGACGCGTTCGAGGCCTTCGACGACCTTCGGCTGGATCCAGTGCTGCGGCAGGGCGGCGAGCGCCTTGGTGGCGAGCCGGATGTCGCGGACGGTGTCGATGTCCATCAGCCGCATCAGGAACGACTCCAGCTGCGGCCACGGCACGTTCGCGACGTCGCCGCCGGAGACCACGACGTCACGCACGCCGGGGGTCTTCTTCAGGTACTCGATCATCGCGTCCTGGCGGTCGACCGGTTTGAGCGAGAGCTTGTGCTTCTCGATCTGTTCGGTGGAGTTGCCGACCAGGTCCATCCGGGTGCAGTGCCCGCAGTACTGAGGACAGGTGGAGATCATCTCGGCGAGGACCTTGGTGGGGTAGCGGTGGGTCAGCCCCTCCACGACCCACATCTCCGCCTCGTGCAGCGAGTCCCGCTCGGAATGCGGGTGGCTCGGCCACTCGGTGTCGCGGTCGCTGCGCACCGGGAGCATGTAGCGGCGGATCGGGTCGGCGTACCAGGCTTCGGTCACCTTCGCCGGGTCGGTGCCCGCGTTGGGCGCCATGGTGTTGATCATCTGCGGGGGCAGCAGCATCGACATCGTGGCCATCTCGCGCTGGTCGGCGAGCATGTCCTCGTAGAAGCGCTCCTCGAGCTGATCGCCCATCAGGGCGCGCAGCTGCTTGGCGTTACGGATGCAGTGCACTCGCTGCCACTGCGCGTCGCGCCACTCTGCCTCGGTCACGTCGTGCCAGCCGGGGAAGCGGCGCCAGTCGGGTTCGATCAGCTCGACTCGGGTGTAGTCGTAGGGCTGATCGTAGGCGGCCACCGGCGAGGTCGGTTCCTGGATCGCAGTCACTTGTACTCCTCGTCGTCGGAAACGCGTGAAAATATCCTGTCACATCGTTCGGAAGACGTAAATATTCCTGTCTTACGTGGTGTGTCGAAATCTTGCCGACCCGCCGGTTACGTGGTGGTCCGCACGCTGCAAACTCGGGAGGGTGACGAACGCGCAAACGACGCTCCTGCTCGGCGGGCGCATCTACAGCCCCTCGGCTCCCGACGCCACCGCCATGGCGATCACCGACGGCATGGTCGTCTGGGTGGGACAGGACGGCCCGGCCAAAGCCCTGCATCCCGACGCCGAACCGGTCGACCTCGACGGCGCTTTCGTCGCCCCGGCCTTCGTCGACGCGCACGTCCACGCCACCGCGACCGGGCTGCACCTCACCGGCCTCAACCTCGCCGACATCCGCGGCCCGGGCGAACTCCTGGCTGCGGTCCGCGACGCCGTCCGGCCCGGCCAGGTGCTGGTCGCGCACGGCTGGGACGAATCCCGCTGGACCGACGGCAGGCTGCCCAGCCGCGCCGAGATCGACGAGGCCGCGAACGGCGCCCCGGTGTATCTGAGCCGGGTCGACGTCCACTCGGCACTGGTCTCCAGCGCCCTCGTCGCGCTGGCCGCCGGCGTGCACGAGGCGCCGGGCTGGTCGGCCGACGGACCGCTGACCCGCGACGCCCACCACCTCGTGCGCGCCGCGATGCGCGACGCGATCACCCCACGGCAGCGCCGCGAAGCCCAGCGCGCGTTCCTCGCCGAAGCCGCCGCGCGCGGAGTCGTCAGCGTCCACGAATGCGCGGGCCCGGACATCTCCGGCGCCGAAGACCTCACCGACCTGCTCGCGCTCGCGTCCGAGCCGGGGCTGCCGGAGGTCGTCGGCTACTGGGGCGAGCGCGGCGGAATCGACACCGCCCGCGCGCTCGGCGCCAGGGGAGTCGCGGGCGACCTGTTCGTCGACGGCGCGCTCGGTTCGCGCACGGCCGCGCTGCACGAGCCGTACGCCGACGCTCACGGCACCTCCGGAACGCTCTACCTCGACGCGGCCGCCATCGCCGAGCACGTCGCCGCCTGCACCGAGGCCGGATTGCAGGCCGGTTTCCACGTCATCGGCGACGCCGCCGTCGCCGAGGTCGTCGAAGGTTTCCGGCTCGCGGAGAAGACCGTCGGCCGTCGGGCGCTGGCCGCCCGGCACCACCGGCTCGAGCACGTCGAGATGATCGACGCCGACCAGGCCAAGGAACTCGCCGGCTGGGGTGTGGTCGCGTCGGTCCAGCCGCAGTTCGACGCGGAATGGGGTGGCGAGCACGGAATGTACGTCGACCGCCTCGGCGCCGAACGAGCCCCGAAGCTCAACCCCTTCGCCGCCATGGCCGCCGAAGGGCTCCTGCTCGCCTTCGGCTCCGACGCTCCCGTCACGCCTGTCGACCCGTGGGCCACCGTCCGTGCCGGGACCTATCACCGCACGCCGGGCTCGGGCCTGTCCGCGCGCGCGTCGTTCACCGCCCACACCCGCGCGGGGCACCGCGCCGCCGGGGTGAACGACGGTGTCACCGGCAGTCTGGTCCCGGGCGCTCCCGCGCATTACGCGATCTGGGAAGCCGAGGATCTCGTCGTCGCGACACCGGACTCGCGGGTGCAGCGCTGGTCGACCGACCCGCGCGCGGGGGTGCCCCCGCTGCCGAACCTTGCCGAGGGGGCGACGCTGCCCCGGTGCCTGCGCACGGTCCGCGACGGAGAGGTCATCCACGATGTGTTCACCCGCACGGCCTAGGGTTCAGGAGTGTCCTCGACCGTGACCGATCCGGACCCCGAAGCGGCGTCCCGGAAGCGGTTCTCCCGCGCCTGGCTGCTGCGTTTCCTCGTCGCCGCGGCGTCGGGTTTCACGCTGTACCTCAGTTTCGCGCCGCGTCCGCTGTGGTGGCTCGCGCCGCTGGCGTTCACCGGCTTCGCGCTCGTGGTGCACGGACGCAGGTTCCGGGGCGCGCTCGGCTACGCGTTCGTGTTCGGGATGGGGTTCTTCCTGCCGCTGCTGACGTGGCTGCTGGACTTCCTCGGCCCGGGCTTCGGGCCGTGGCCGTGGCTCGGCCTGGCGATGGCGCTGTCGGTGTATCTCGGTTTCGGCGGGGCGTTCGCCACCGTGGTGTGGAGGCTGCCGCTCGGACCGCTGTGGGCCGCGCTGGTGATCATCGCGCTGGAGACACCGCGGGCCTGGTTCCCTTTCGGCGGTTTCCCGTGGGGCCGGGTGGCGTTCAGCCAGCCCGAGGGTGCCTTCGTCTCGCTGGCCTCGGTCGGCGGCGCTCCGCTGGTCGGTCTCGCCGTCGTGGCGACCGGATTCGGGCTCGCGGCGCTGTGCCTGCGGCTGCGGGGCGCCGATCCGCGGCGTTCCCTGGTGGCCGCGGCGGCGGTGACGCTGGTGCCGGTGGTGGCGGGTCTCGCGGTGTGGCCGACGGTCGGCACCGAAGCCCAGGACGGCGAACTCACCGTCGCCACGGTGCAGGGCAACGCGCCGGACATCGGCCTGGCGCTGGAAGGCCGCCGCGATGAACTGCGTAGCAACCACCTCACCGAGAGCGCCCGCCTGCTGGAGAAGCTGAAGGCGAGCAATACCAAGATCGATCTGCTGGTGTGGCCCGAGACCGCGATGGCCATGCGTACCGGTGACACCGGCGTCGATCAGATGGTCCGTGACTACGGCACGCAGGCGATCATCGGCGCGCTGGTCCGGCTGCCCGACGGCTCCGCGCAGAACTCCGCGCTGGTCTGGGATCCGGTGACCGGTCCCGGCCAGCGCTACGCCAAGCAGCAGCTGGTCCCGTTCGGTGAGTACGTGCCTGCCCGTGAGGTCGCGAAGCTGGTGACACCGTTCGTCGACAGCGTGGCGAACATGACACCGGGTGACGGCGCCAACGCCGCGCTGTCGGTCGCGGGCACCAAGGTCGGCGTCTTCATCTGCTACGAGACCGCGTTCGACTACCCGGCGAGGGAATCGGTCGCCGACGGCGCGGAACTGCTCGTCGTGCCGACCAACAACGCCTGGTACGGCCCGGGGGAGATGAGCTATCAGCAGCTGGCGATGTCACGGCTGCGGGCGGTCGAACACGGGCGCGCGGTGATCGTTTCGGCCACCAGCGGGGTCAGCGCGATCGTCGCGCCCGACGGTTCGATCAGGGCCTCCACCAGCCTGTTCGCCGCAGACTCCCTGGTGGGGCGCGTACCGCTGAGGCAGCAGACTACGCTGTCGGATCTACTCGGTGTGACGACGGAGTACGGGCTGCTGGCCCTGGCGATCGCCGGGGTTACCGGCGGGTACGTGCTCCGTTTCCGCACCCGGCGCGCGAGCGCCGCCAAGGCAACGAGGGAAGCGGCGGGCTGACCCGCCGGAACACGGAGGAAAAGCGGATGGCGCAGGCGCCGCGGGGGGCCCAGGCAATCGACCCGGTGCTGGTGGTGGTCCCGACGTACAACGAGCGGGACAACATCGGCCCGATCCTGGAACGTCTGCTCAAAGCACTCCCGGACGTGAACGCCCTCGTCGTCGACGACGGCAGCCCGGACGGCACCGGTGACGTCGCCGACGAACTCGCGAAGGCCGACGAGCGGATCCAGGTCATGCACCGGACCGAGAAGGCCGGCCTCGGCGCCGCGTACGTCGCGGGTTTCCGCTGGGGGCTCTCCCGTGATTACGCCACCATCGTCGAGATGGACGCCGACGGCTCGCACGCGCCGGAGGACCTGCCCCGGGTGCTGGCGGCGCTGGAGGACGCGGACCTGTCCATCGGCTCCCGCTACGTTCCCGGCGGCAGCACGGTGAACTGGCCGTTCCAGCGCAAGGCGCTGTCCTGGGTGGCGAACCTCTACGCGAGGATCGCGCTCGGCACGAAGATCAAGGACATCACCGCCGGTTTCCGCGCGTACCGCCGCCCGGTGCTGGAGAAGCTCCCGCTCGACGAGATCGCCTCACGTGGCTACTGCTTCCAGATCGATCTCGCGTTCCGCACGGCGCTCGCCGGGTTCGAGGTCGTCGAGGTGCCGATCACGTTCACCGAACGCGAGGTCGGTCAGTCGAAGATGAGCGGCTCGGTCGTGCGCGAGGCGATCGTCCTGGTCGGGCTGTGGGGGATCAAGCGTCGCTGGCAGCAGCTTCGCGGGCTGGCCAAGAAGGGCTGACGCCCAGCACGCTCACCCCGAGTTTCCCCAGTTCCTTCACCGTCGGCTCGTCCGGCGCCGCGTCGGTGATCACGCCCGCGACGTCGGACAGCGGGAGCACGGTGAACGGCGAGGCCGCGCCGATCTTCTCGGAACTGGCCAGCACGTAGGTGTCGGCGGCCCGTTTGGCGAGGGTGCGTTTCATCGCGGCCTCGTCGGAGTCGCCGGTGGTGAGCCCGGTTTCGGGGTGCACACCGGTGACTCCGAGGAAGAACAGGTCGGCGTTGATCCCCATCGCGGCCTCCGCCGCGGCCGCTCCGCAGGTGACGGCGGAGTGCTTGAAGAGCCGCCCGCCGATCAGGAACACCTCGACCCTCGGATGCGTGACGAGCGCGGCCGCGACCGTGGGACTGTGCGTGACGATCTTCGCTTCGAGATCGACCGGAAGCGCCTTCGCCAGCGCGAGCGCGGTCGTCCCGCCGTCGAGGATGACCGTCGAGCCGAGCCGGATCAACGCTGCTGCACGTTTCGCGATCCGTTCCTTGCCCGCGATGCTGACCGCCATGCGAGTCGCGTAGTCCGCCGTGGCGGGGGAAACCGGCAAGGCTCCGCCGTAGACCCGTTGGCAGAGTCCGGCGTCCGCGAGTTCCCGCAGGTCACGGCGAATACTGTCCTCGGACACGCCGAGTTCGGCGGCGAGGTCCTTGGCCACGATCCGGCCTTCGGTTTTCAGTCGTTCCATCAGCAGGTCTCGTCGTTGCGCAGCCAACATGTGCACGTTCCTCCTTGTTCCTGCCGATTGTTGCACATTATGCTCCGCGGCATGAGCAAACCTCTGATGATCCTCATCGCCGGACCGTTCCGTTCCGGCACCGGCGACGACCCCGAACTCCTCGCCCGCAACCTCGCCCGGCTCGAAGAGGCCGCCTGGCCGATCTTCCGCAGCGGGCACGTGCCGATGATCGGCGAATGGGTCGCGCTCCCGGTGCTGCGCGGCGCGGGCGGGAAGACCGTCGCCGATCCGATCGCGAACGAGGTCATGTACCCGACGGCCGACCGGCTGCTGCACCACTGCGACGCCCTCCTGCGCCTGCCGGGCGAATCCACCGGCGCCGACCAGGACGTCGCCATCGCCCTGTCCCGCGGCCTCGACGTCTACCACCGCGTCGAGGACATCCCGGGGTACCAAGCCGCATAATGCGTAACTCGACCACGTGTGACGTTTCCGGAGGAAGGTGAGCCGTGACCGGAAAGGTCTGCGGGATGTGCGAAGGCCCGCTGCCGTCGAAGGCGGATTCGCGCGGGCGTACGGCCGTCTACTGCTCGGCCGCGTGCCGCCAGCGGGCCTACCGGTCACGGCGCCAACCAGCCCCCGACGTGCAGGCCCTCATCACCGAGGTCGGCCGCGTCGCGAACCGGCTGGCACCTCGGCCGCCGGAGGCGTTCCTCGCCGATCTCAACTCGCTCACCTCCGATGTGGGCAGACTGCGGCGCATCGCTCAACTGGCGTCGCGGGCCGAAGACGAAAACGTCACACCGGCCCCCGTGACGGAAACCGTGGACGAGGTCGACTTCGCCGGAAGGATCGAAGAGCACCAGCGAGAGCTGCGCGTGCACTGCTACCGGATGGTCGGGTCCTACGACGACGCGGAGGACCTGGTCCAGGAGACGTTCCTGCGAGCGTGGCGCGGCCGCGAAGGGTTCGAAGGCCGGTCGAGTTTCCGTGCCTGGCTCTACCGCATCGCCACCAACACCTGTCTCGATTTCCTGCGGCGCAACAAGAGGGTCCCGCGCCCCTACGACCCGATGCCCGGTGTCGACCAGCAGGGTGAACCGCCTCAGTTCCTGCCCTGGTTGCAGCCGTTCCCGGACGACGCCGCGGAGATCGCCGAGACCAGGGAAACGATGGAACTCGTCTTCCTCACCGCCATCCAGCACCTCCCGCCGAAGCAGCGGGCCGTGGTGATCCTCAACGACGCCCTCGGCTGGAAGGCCGCCGAAACCGCGGACCTGCTGGGAACCACCGTCGCGTCGGTCACCAGCGCCCTGCAGCGCGCCCGCCCCACGTTGCGCGAACGCCTGCCGGAACGCCGCGCCGACTGGGCCCGGACCGTACAGCCGACTGAGGAGGAGCAGGCGATCCTTCGGCGTTACATGGCCGCCGCCACCGCCAATGGGGACAGCCGGGTCATGGCCGAGCTGCTCAGGGAGGACGTGGTGGTCACGATGCCGCCGAATCCGCTGTGGTTCTCCGGCCGTGACGTCTTCCTGAAGTTCGTCGCCAAATCCCTCGATCCCACGTCGCCGATGTACTTCGGCGAATGGAAACACCTCCCGGCCAGCGCCAACCGGCTTCCCGCGGCGGCGGGATACGTTCGTCGGCCGGGCACCCGGGTCTACCGGGCGCAGGTGCTCGACGTGCTGCGGATCGAAGACGGGAAGGTCGTCGAGATCACCGCTTTCGAGCCGCATCTGTTCCCCGCGTTCGGGCTGCCGCTGACGATCACCTGAGGACCGATGAGGTTCACGCCCCTTCCGCGTCTCAACGGTCGCACTCGACCAAACGGAAGGAAAACCCATGAGCCTCCAGAACAAGAACGCGATCATCTACGGCGCGGGCGGGGCGATCGGCAACGGCGTCGCCAAGGAGTTCGCCGCGCGTGGGGCCCGCGTCTTCCTCACCGGCCGCCACGAACCGGCGCTGACGAAGCTCGCGGGCGAGATCGAACAGAGCGGGGGACTGGCCGACGTCGCCGTCGTCGACGGACTCGACGAAGCCGCGGTCGACGCGCACGCGGCGTCCGTCGTGGCCGAGGCGGGCAGTCTCGATGTCTCGCTCAACCTCGTCCCGCGCGGCGACATCCAGGGCACCCCCCTCGTGGAGATGTCGGTCGAGGACTACGTCCGCCCGATCACCACCGGCATCACGACGAACTTCATCACCGCACGGGCCGCCGCCCGGCACATGGTCGCCCAGGGCTCCGGCGCCATCCTCGCCCTCGACAGCGGATCCGCCCACGGCAGCCCGATGATGGGCGCCACGGGCTCGATCGACGCGGCACTGGACACCTTCATCCGCAATCTCGCCGTCGAGATCGGACCGCACGGCGTCCGCGCGCTGGGCATCTGGGTCGCGGGCATCCCGGAGACACTCACGCCCGAGAAGCTCTCCGCGGTGAACGACCAGCTGCCGGCGAGTCCCGAGATGGTGCAGAACGTCCTGGGCGGCCTCGCGGAGGCCCGGATGACCAAGCGCTCACCGCGCCTCGCCGAGGTCGCCTCCACGCTGGCGTTCCTCGCCTCGGACGACGCCATGGGGATCACCGGCACGTTCGTCAACGTGACCAGCATGTACCCCAGCTGACCGAGCCGCCGCGAGTTCCGTCAGCACCGCCCGGATCGCGGGGCTCGACTCGGCACTGCGGCGCCACGCGGCGTGCACCTCGCGCGTCGGCGGGCGCCGCAGCGGCCGGGCGACGAGCCCTTCGGCCAAGGGCGGGCGGGCCAGCCGCGGGATCAACGCGACGACCTCGCCCGAGGCGACCAGCGACAGCTGCGTGGAGAAGTCGTCCACCAGATGCCGCACGTCGGGTTCTTCCGGAAGGCCGGCGAACACGCGCCGGAACCACTGGTGGCAGACCGTGCCCGGCGGACTGGTCACCCACGCGTGCCCGGACAGGTCCTCGCCGTCCAGCGGCGGCTCGGCACGCGCCAGCGGATGGGTCTCGGCCATGACGACATCGCCGAGGTCGGTGTGCACCAGGCGCCGCGAAAGCGCGGGGGAGAGCGGGACCGGCAGGCCGTCGGCGTCATGCAGGAGCGCGAGGTCCGCGGTCCCGGCCTCGACGGAATGCAGAGCCTGATCAGGATCCTGCTCGGCGATGTGCAGCCGGAGGCCGGGGTAGCGCGTCAGAAGCCGCGGATGGACCGGGGCGAGCAGGCCGCGGATGCCGGTCGAGAACGCGGCCACCCGCAGGACCCCGCGCGGCGCGCCCTCCGCGACCGACTGAGCGGCCTCGGCGCACCGTTCGAGTGCCTGGAACACCTCCAGCGAGGAGTCGACGACGGCCTGGCCCGCCGGAGTCAGCACCACGCCGCGGCCGGCCGGGGCGAGCACCGGCATCCCGATCTGGCGCTCCAGCCGCTTGATCTGCTGCGACACCGCCGACGCGGTGAAGCCCAGTTCGTCCGCCGCCCGCGCCAACGTCCCCAGCGCGGCCACCGACCGCAGCGCCCGCAGTGCTCCGACCTCGATCATGAAGCCAGGCTACGCAATACCGTCCAAAAACCATCGCTGGACCGCAGGTATCGGCGTCGACAGGATCGACCACATGACCGAAACACTCTTCGGCACCAACCTCGTCGCCATGGTCACCCCGATGGAACCCGGCGGCGCGCTCAGCGAACCCGGCCTCACCGGCCTGGTCGACCACCTGCTGACCACCGGCTGCGACGGCATCGTCGTCGGCGGAACCACCGGGGAGTCACCCACCCTGACCGACACCGAAGCCGCACGGCTCGTCCACACCGTGGCGAACCACGCCGGGAACCGGGCGCGCGTGATCGCCGGAGTCGGCACCTACGACACCACCGCCTGCATCCGGCGCGCGAAGGAAGCCGAGGCGGCCGGCGCCGACGCGCTCCTGCTCGTCTGCCCCTACTACTCCAAGCCGACGCAAGCCGGAATCGTGGCGCACTGCCAAGCGGTCGCCGACGCCACCGACCTGCCCGTGATGCTCTACGACGTCCCGGCCCGCACCGGCACGGCCATCGAAGCGGCCACCCTGATCGAACTCGCCCGCCACCCCAGGATCCGGGCCGTGAAGGACGCGAAAGGCGACCTGTTCGAAGCGATGGCAGTCATGGCCCGCACCTCGCTGGCCTACTACTGCGGCATCGACGAGCTCAACCTGCCCTATCTCGCCGCCGGCGCCACCGGTCTGGTCAGCGTCGTGGGCAACGCCTTCGCCGACCGCAACGCCGCACTCATCGACGCCGTGCGCGGGGGAGACCTCGACACCGCGCGCTCGCTCAACGCCGCACTGCTTCCCCTGGCGGAGGCCGTCATGCGCACGTCGCAGGGAGCGATCATGGCCAAAGCCGCCCTCGCCGAACTCGGCGTCATCCCGCACGCGACCGTCCGGCTCCCGCTGCTCGAATCGCCACCCGAGCACCTACGGCGCCTTCGCGACGCCCTGGCGCCTCTCCGCGCCGGGGCTCTCGCAGCTATCTCGTGAGTGGTGA